>JAABUQ010000187.1_pt1 | contig 134623 bp, 111 predicted proteins | sample 5560001 | NCBI WGS metagenome assembly JAABUQ01 (sample SAMN10711888, study PRJNA513371) | rock metagenome | isolation source: Antarctica rocks | place: Antarctica: Victoria Land, Finger Mt nord | collected 2015-12-18
GCCTGGGCAAGCCAACTAAGTGATGGAACTCGCTGATCGTTTTAATCCGGTATGGTTCTGCAGCTGACATTGTACAATATAGTTATTGCTGGTGATAAACAGCGGCAAATTCTTTTGCAAATTCTTTTGCAAATTCTTTCAGTTTCACTTTTCCCAGCGTTGGTTTATTGCGTTTATAATCTTCGTAAAATTTGCCGTTATGGATACTGGCATTCATTTCTACAAAATTAAGGGCAAAGCTATCACTCATTCCGATTGCTTTATATCTGTTAAGCTCTTGTTCATCACTAATTGACACCCATTTCAAATCAGGCTTCCCGATAGCGGCACCTAAAATTCCTGCCGCTCCATTACAGGTCAGTTCCTCGCTTGCCACATAACGAACTTTTCTGCCACCCACCTGCGATTCAAGTTCCTGGGCTATCGCATCGGCGATATCTATATTAGAAACCAACATCATCGTATCGTCTCCACCGTAACTTGCAGCAATATTATCCTGATTTTTTATAGAATTCACATAGGCAAACAGGTTTTTATAAAACCCGGCCGGGCGCATAAATGAAATATTTACGTCGGCTGGCAGTTTATTCAAGGTATTTTCCGCATTGTGATGAATAATAATAAGGCCACTGTCTTTTTTCATATCAGCGCCAATACTGCTCAGGTAAACTACGCGTTTTACTCCAGATCGTTCAATGGCCTTTACATAATTATTGGCAACTGCATCTGCTGTTGTTGATACCTTACTTGCATTGTTGTTCGGGTCGGCAAAATTACCATATGGAGCCAGCATACAATAAACCGCATCCGCGCCTCTAAAAGTATCGGTTAAAAAATCAACGTCTTCCATTGTGCCGATGGCGGCTTTTGCGCCCAGGGCTTCAATGTCTTTTTGTTTTTCGGCCTTGCTGCTGATGACGGTGACCGAATGTCCTTTTTTTATTAATTCCTGTATGAGCGGTGTGCTTACGTAGCCGAGGGAACCTGTTACTGTTATTTTCATGATTGTCATTTTTTTTGTACCACAAAGTTCGTGTACCGGCAAATAATCAAGATAACAGAATCTAAGAAAGTTGTAACAGGATCTAAGAATATTCGCCCCTGCAATTCAGCATCCTTTGTTAAGTGAATGATCATGTTTTTCTATGAGTACATGCATTTAGTCGTCTCTTTTTATTTGTCCGACCAGTGCAATACCGCGCATCAATTTCTGAAACAGTATGCAAGATATGTCAAAATAAAAGACCCTGAAGCCTTCGGCTAAGATCCCCAAACCGGCCTTGAACCACACACCTTTCCCTAATAAGTCGTTTCGCTTGATTTTACAGGAAATTTTATCTATATTAGTGTAACGGTTTACAGCTACAAACAGATAAAATGTTGCAGTGAGTAATTCGTTGAGTCAGGAATAACAGGGAATATATAACAGTGAAGCTCAATAGGTTAGAAACAAGGTAGTTTCCCCTAGGGTCTACAAAGGAGGTTCTGCTCCAAAAACACCAAGGGTTGTTCGACAAAGAGCAGCACTTTTTTGTTGGCATTCAAGTAGTTGAGCGTAAAAGCATCGTTGATGGAAGGTGTTCTAAACGCGCCTTCAAAATAAACAATTTATCTTTAAACCCTATCCAAATGTCTTCACATCAAGGATATGTTCATCCACCTATGCCCAATTATAAGAGCTTAGCATTGCAGATAACCGAAGTTATACTAAATTTATGCCCGTAAAAAAAGCATCCTTTGATTTAGATATGATAGCAGTAAACAGGTTATTTCCCGCTTTAACACTTTGCATTTTTGTGCAGGTGGCATCTGCACAAAATAAAAACATCTACAAAAAAGGCTGGATTGATTTTAATAAAAACGGCATAAAAGATGTTTTTGAAGATCCCACAGAACCAGTGGAAAAACGAATAACCGACTTACTGTCGAAAATGACACTGGAGGAAAAAACCTGCCAGACAGCAACGCTTTACGGGTACAAACGGGTATTGAAAGACGAAATGCCGGTTGCCAGCTGGAAAAACGAGGTCTGGAAAGATGGTATTGCCAACATAGATGAAGAGTTGAACAGCCTGGCTTCGCATACCGATAATGCGGTGAGCCAATACAGTTATCCTTACAGTAAACATGCGGAGGCCATTAATACCATACAAAAGTGGTTTGTAGAAGAAACAAGGATGGGCATTCCGGTTGATTTTACAAACGAAGGCATACATGGTCTTTGCCATGACCGCGCAACGCCTTTGCCTGCACCGATAGGGATCGGCAGTACCTGGGACAAAGTTTTGGTTTACCAGGCCGGAAAAGTTGTTGGAAGGGAAGCAAAAGCTTTAGGCTATACCAATGTTTATGCGCCGATCCTGGATCCGGCACGAGACCAGCGCTGGGGCAGGGTAGTGGAATGTTATGGGGAAGATCCTTTTCTGATCGGCGAATTGGGAACGCAAATGGTTCTCGGGATACAGGAACAGGGCGTAGCTTCAACCCTAAAACATTATGCCGTTTACAGTGTGCCAAAAGGCGGCCGCGACGGCAATGCACGTACAGACCCGCATGTTGCACCGCGGGAAATGTACCAGATATATTTGTATCCCTTTAAACAGGTGATAAAAGAAGCACATCCAATGGGCGTGATGAGCAGTTATAACGATTGGGACGGCGTGCCGATAACAGGCAGTTATTTCTTTTTAACGGAGTTGCTACGCGAAAAATTTGGTTTTACCGGTTATGTGGTTTCGGATAGTGAAGCGGTTGAATTTTTGTATTCCAAGCATCATGTGGCAGCCGATTATAAAAGTGCGGTAAAACAAGCTATTGAAGCAGGGTTGAATGTGCGTACCAATTTTACCATGCCCCAGACTTTTATCATGCCTTTAAGGGAACTGGTAAAAGAAGGCAGCGTGAGCATGAAAACCCTGGACCAAAGAGTGGCGGATGTGTTAAGGGTAAAGTTCAAACTGGGTCTTTTTGACCATCCTTATGTGGCAGATCCTAAAGCTGCGGACCAAATTGTCCATACAGCAGCTGATGAGCAGTTTGCCATGCAGTTGAACCGCGAATCCATGGTGCTGCTTAAAAACCAGCAGGGCCTTTTGCCTTTAGATAAGGGCAAGCTTAAAAATATCCTGGTAACCGGTCCTCTCGCTACAGAAAAAGGCTATGCCATCAGTCGTTACGGCCCTTCGAATAATCCGGTAACTACTGTGTTGGAAGGGATTAAATCCTACGCAGGTGCAGGTGTTAAAGTAAACTACAGCAAAGGGTGCAATATTATCGATGCCACCTGGCCGGAAAGTGAAATTATACCAACGCCGCTTACAACAGATGAACAAGCCGGTATTGATGCTGCTGTTGTACAAGCCAAACAGGCAGATGTAATTATTGCCGTAGTGGGTGAAGATGAGAAACTTGTGGGGGAAAGCCTTACGCGAACAGGTTTAAACTTGCCCGGCAGGCAGTTGCAATTGCTACAGGCATTGCAGGCAACAGGTAAACCGGTGGTGATGGTAATGATCAACGGGCAGCCTTTAACCATTAATTGGGAAAGCAAATATCTGCCTGCTATTTTGGAAGCCTGGTTTCCGGGGCCGCAAGCGGGTAAAGTAGTTGCCGAAACTTTGTTTGGCGATAACAATCCCGGAGGAAAGCTAAGTATTACCTTTCCAAAAACAACCGGGCAAATAGAATTTAACTTTCCTTTTAAACCAGCTTCACAGGCAAATCAGCCAAGCAGCGGGCCAAACGGTTATGGTAAAACAAGTGTAAACGGTGCTTTATACCCCTTTGGTTATGGGTTGAGCTATACTACTTTCGAATATGGTAATTTAAACATCAATCAACGTACTGCACACAGTCAGGGCGATATTACGGTTACGGTTGATGTTACCAATACCGGCAAAGTTAAAGGCGATGAAGTTGTACAATTGTATTTAAAAGACGAAGTAAGCAGCGTAACCACTTATGAGTATGATCTAAGAGGGTTTGAGCGCGTTCCGCTTCAGGCCGGGGAAAAGAAAACGGTTAAGTTTACGCTTCACCCGGATGACTTGGCGCTTTTGGACAAGAACATGAACTGGACGGTTGAGCCGGGCAAGTTCCAGGTCATGATCGGCAATTCATCAGAAGACATCAGGTTAAAAGCTGAGTTTGAGATCAAAGATTAAAAATATTGTTTGACGGGAATAGCAACATTTAAAATCAGCCGGACACACAGGAATAGTTACAGCTTAGCATCACATGCCAATAGTTTTTATTTGGCGGGAAGAATGCTTCTTTTATGGCACAAAAATCCTTTTTCTACATTTAAAAACAATAAACGCATTGGTTGTTTTTGCATGTTACCATTTCAATTAAAATGCGCGGCTTAAAAACAATTATTCTTCTATTTATATCCAACACCTTTATGACGTTTGCCTGGTACGGGCATCTAAAGTTTAAAGATTATTCCTGGGGAAAAAACCTGGGCATGTTTTCCATCATTGTAATTAGTTGGGGGCTTGCTTTTTTTGAGTACTTATTCCAGGTGCCGGCAAACGAAGGCGGATTTAAAGACAATGGCGGCCCGTTTAATTTAGTACAACTCAAAACCATACAAGAAGCCATTACACTTACCGTATTTATGGTTTTTACCCTTTTGTTTTTTAAATCAGAAAAATTGGGGTGGAACCATTTAGTAGGGTTTGGTTTGATTGTGATGGCCGTGTTTGTGATCTTTAAAAAATGGTGATGGCAGGTTTGCCAAAACAACAGCATGCTTCTTTTACCACATAAAAAATAGCAATTAGTATTATCCTGATTAAAAATATTTTTGGTTGGTCGGAATTTGTAACCTTGTCCCATTAACTGTGGGTGATTGCCAATCCATTTTTCTATATTTTGACAGTATGGGTTTTAAATACAAGATTAGCAACAACGATGCGCAAAGAAAAGGTAGCCCTAAACGATGGGTTATCGAAAGGGCTTTTTCCTGTATGTAAAACTTTAGACGCTTAAGCACGGACTTTGAATTTCTGCTACAAGGCAGCCAAACCATAATTTGTTTAGCCTATATAAAATTATTACTGAACAAAAATCAAACAGTTTTACAAAATAAGCAGCTATATTTTTGATAAAACCACAAATTAGCGAAGCTTGATGCCTGTACAAATTTTTTCAAAAGTCTCAGCACGTACAGCGTTCAATTCAACATTTTTACCATTTACGGTAATGTATGCTAATGAGGGAGGTTCTGTAAAATATTTAAAAGAACCCATCCACGGGCTTTGCAACATGGCATAAGGGGCAGAACCGCCCCCACCATTGTTAATATTATAAAAAGGGCGGCTCAATTTAATTTTTGTGCCTGTATAACCTTCTTTATAAATTGGTGTGCTTGGGGTGATTTGCAAAAGAGAAAAGTTATGCTCATCTCCTGATATAAAAGACAGGAATTTTTTGCTGTTGTTAACACACATGTCCAATATTTCATCACGTCTTTCAATGGTTCCTTTAGGCAGGCCTTTACCTCCAACAAAAGCCCTTGAAGTGTTGTCACCGTTCCAGTACATTGCGTCAGAGAGGTGATCGCCATTAGGAAAAACAGCACCGTGTACATTCACAAAAATATGGTCAATATTAGGATTAGCCTCCATTTTCATCATTGTTTGTTTCAACCATTTAGTTTGCTGGTCCATAACATAACCTTCTGGGCATCCACCGGTTACACTTGGGTCTTTGCTTTCCCAATATTCTGTGTTTAAAACAATCATTGCTATATTTCCATAGGTATAATAATAAACGTTTTCCTTATAAGTAGGGAAATCAAGTTTTGATGGGTCAGGGTCATAAGCGGCACCATCCTCACTTTGCGGCCCATTTTTAGGATTTACGAAAGCCTTGGCAAAAGTTGCTTCTCCGGATAAAGTAGCATAAGGATATAATTCTATAGAATAACCCTTTTTTGTTTCCTCATTACGCAAACTTGTTTTATTAGGTTCATGGTCTCCAAAGCCTACATAAACCGGCACTTTACACCAAAAAGGTTCTAATGCACGTTTAAAATTAGCATATTCCATCATGTGTCCTTCTTCACTGCTATTTCCACCTGTGGTAAAGTCGCCTGTACATTGTAAAAAAGCCGCGTTGTTCATCATTGCCGCTGCCATTACCGTACGGGTGCTTTGGTAATTGGTACCACCAAAATCCCTTTCGCCACCACCAGTTGTTGCACGGTTGGCACTTGCGAAGGCAAAAGTAAATGGCTTACGGCTTCCTTCGGCAGGAGCCGTGGTAAAAGTATGCTTGTCCTTACGCTCTCCATAAGTAATAGTATAAGTATAAGCAGTAGCCGGGTTTAAACCATTTAAAGTAATTTCATGATGTGTTACTTCGCTATTGTCACCAAAGCTTTTATCGCCTACGCTAACAGTGGTTTTCATGGGCACTTGTGTATCATAAGACAATGTACAACCTGTTGGTAAAATATCATTTACCATAGGGCCCTGAACAATTGTTGGAATTACCTTATAAGGTCCTTTACCCTCAAAAGCAACACGGCCTTCATAAATTATCCTGCCGGTGGCATCTATTATCCGGTAACCTAACACCCCGTTTCCCTTATCAGCTAAATGGAAAAAATCTGTAGCTTTTGTAAATGTGTTTTTAATTTCTAACAAAGCCTTACCGTCCGCAATTTTTACATTTCTGGGCAAAAAAGCTACTGAAGGATATGTAGCAGTTTCGTTATAAGGGCCATAAGCTATTGTTCCATTATAACCTGGGCGGTTCAGATCAATCATAATGCCTGTTTCGGCACCTGTTAGCGTACCCATAATGTCGGATAATTTGTACTCATCAACCTTAGCTAAATCAGTATAACTTTGGCCACCTGTTTTTAGTGTCAGCTTGCCCGATCCGTTGTAAGATAAGTTAGTTAATACAGTCGGAATTTCTGACCCTGATTTGATTTGGGCATGGCTTGTGATAACTATTGAAAATAAGACTGCGGTAATTATATATATTTTCATTTTAATTAATTAAATTTTCTTTTTGCCTTTTTTTCATTATTGTTAATTTTTTTGGCCCAAAGCGTAACCAAAAGCCAGAAACTGTAAGGAAAAATAAGGCTATCCCCATTAGGGTTGTATAGGTGGTTTTAAACACGCCACCTTTTGAATGGATCATATCATCCAGTATTTCCCCATCATGAATCCTGATAAACAAGTCGGTTGCTTTTTTTTCAATACTGATCAAATCTCCTGTTTTAGCGTTTAGTATTACATTAAACTGGTTTTTAAAGGTAAAGCGCACAACACCCTTATCTATATTGGCATTTAGTGTTGTTATTTTAATATCTTGGACATCAGCTACTTTATTTTTCAAATTCAGGGTAGCCAGCATCTGCAAAGAATCTAAAGGCAACCATTCTTTTATGGTGTTAACAGTTTTTTGCTTTTTTGGGGAAGTGTATATTTTTGAAGCCAACATATCTTTCCAGCCTAATAAAATAGCGGTTATGGCTATGATAAAGAAGAAACCAAAAAGAATAGTTGATACATTGCTATGCCATTTACGGGCTGCCCTTTGTAATTTAACTACTGGGTTCATGTAATTGAAATAGGATATAAATTGTTTATATACAGTGTTGTTAAGTTTTAAATTAAAGGCTAATCAATTTGATTAGCCTTTGTAAATTATTGTGATATTAAGATTTTGTGAATAGATTAGTTTGTTAAACCTGAGCCATTGGTTTGATAACAACCGATATCTACTCCCGGTGGGGTTATCTGGGTTGCGCCAAAATTAGGATCAATTTTAATCCCGGTATTGGTAATTGTAAATGCTGTTGTTCCTTTACCGATAGCAGGCGATGTTGATTTTAGGTGGAAATCAAAAGTACCTACATAATCAAGCATTGCCAAAGTACTATAAGCACCCTTACTTAAATCCATCGGCAATGGATAGTTTACAAATTGAGGATTGTTCTTGCCAACAACCAGGCTACCGTCGTAAACAGTTCCTAAAGTGTAACCTGACGGTAAAAAAGTGCTCGGAACGGGGATGTTATAAGCTACCGGTTTTGTTAAAAATGGTACGGGATAAATTTGATTTGCTAATACTGCGCTATCGGCATAAATATAATTATTACTATAGTACAAATGGGCGGTATCAGCTATAACCAAAGCATTGCCAGAGTATGTACCTGTACCAACAATACGTAAACCAAGCCTGCAATTTACCATCATGTTGTTGTAAATCTTTCCTTGTGCGGCTTTTTCAAAGCTGATTGAACCACCGCGGCCCAAAGAGTTACCCGCACCGCCATAAATAAACCTGCGAAAGCCACCGTTTAAAATGGTATTGTTATAAACTGATATATCATCATTAACCAATGTACCACCGTTTGATACTTTAATACCGTTGGTGCAAGGGGCCATCATCAGGTTATAAGCAACATTACCAATACATCCGTTACCTGCCTCTACGCACTCGGTACCTAAAAGGCCTGTTTTTTCAAAAATATTCCTCATTACATTAAATTTCCCGTATTTAATGCTTATTGCGGCACCACCGTCAACACAACCATAAAACCAGCTATCTTCCACATCGAGTATACCATTAATATTAGAAAACTTGATAGAAGGTGCTAAACTGCCGTTACTTACACCATAAGTTTGAGCGGTGCCTATTGTGCCACCGGTGTATTCAATATGGGTGTATTTAATGATCATGAACTTGGTTGTACTGTCGCCAAGTAAGCCGCCCCATAAACCTTGTAATGCCGGATCAGTATTAGGGTCCTGATTTGGGTTGGTACTTTTAGTTCGTCCTAATACCGAAAATAGGACAGGATTGTCCTTTGTACCTACAGAAGAAAGGTTACCGTGAATAAAAAAATTATAATTACCTGAAAAGTAAATTTTAGCGCCTGGTTGAAAAACTACGGTATCGCCTTTATTTACAACAACATCACCTGTAACAGTGTAAGTAGAATTAGCTAAAAAAGTGCCTTTTATAGTACCACTTACATTACCAGGCGTTACCGGGTTTGCAACCTTTACAACACCTGTAGAAAGAGTTGGATTATCAGAGCTTTTTTTACAAGAACTTGCTGCCAGCGCAAAACTGCCGACAATTACCCAAAAAAACATTTTTTGAATGGTTGAGATTTTTTGTTTCATTTTTTTAATTTTTAAAATTAGTTTGATTAAATTTTGATTTGTATGATAATTTGTGGTACTTAAATAGTTTTAAATCGTACACCCAAAAGGAAGGTCTGCTTGAAATCGTTTTGTTGAATTAATATCCGGTTTGGATCAGTTTGCCCCGGACTACCTAAAATATTATTGCTATGCAGTATATCCGTATAAGTTTTACTGCTTAACAGGTTGGTAGCTTTGAAAAAAATTGACAATTTAGGGTTAAACCGTTTGTTTATCGAAAAATCAAATTGGGTATTGGAGCGCTGCCAGGTATCAAGATTTAGATAGCTGGATACAATGGCGATGCTTTTGCCATTATAAACGGTACTCAATTGGCCGTCAAAACCTGATTTTGTATCTTTAAACAGTAAAGACATATTGACTACGTGGTCCACCTGGCCTTGCATAGGGCGGGTTTGAGGTACTATTATTGATGCCCGTGATGAACCAACGGCATAATCATATTCCTTATTAGTAGTAATGGAAGAGTGCGTATAACTATAATTACTACTGACACCAAACTTTCCGAAATATTTTGAAGCGACAAATTCAAATCCGTAATTAACAGCGTCTGAACCGGGATTAGTCGGGCCATAGGTTGTGTTTAAAGAAAAATCTGTAGCTGAAGGTAAACCATTGGGGTTAAAAAAACCATATTCGATAGGATTACTTACCCTCTTGTAAAATAAGCCTACTAAAATATAATTGGTGGTCGAAAAGAAATTATCATACCTAAAATCAAGGTTATTGGCAGTTGAGTGCCTTAAATAAGGATTACCCTGGGCTACATTAATATCGGAAGCTGATGATCCACCACCAGTTGATGGGATCAAGTCATAAAGTGCAGGCCTGGTTATGCTGGCGAAATATGATAAACGCAGGTTTTGCTTATCAGTAAGAGCATAGCGCAAATGCAGTCCCGGCAGAATATCGGTATAATGGAAGTTACCGCTTTTGTTTGGCAGTGCCGGAGAAATTTTTGAAAGATAATCTTGTTTGGTTGTTTCTTCTCTAACGCCGGTAATTAGATGTAGCTTACCAAAAAGCATTTTAGCTTCAATATAGGCTGCTGATACCGTTTCGTGAGCGGTGTAATTATTCAGGTTAGTGGTATCGCCCATGGCACCTGCCGGATAAGGCTTAAACTGAAACACAGCATTATCAACAGTAGTATATGGTTGTCTGCCGCTTGTAGGTATATTGGTAGTTGGGGCAGCATATACTGTGTAGTCATTATAGATACCTATACGCTCTTTCGCCCTGTAAAGGCCGCCTGTTGTAATTTCAATATCTGTATGTGGCGTGTATTTAAAGTTTAAAATACCCGTCTTGTCAATATCACTATTGCTTTGCCACGTAATGGGCAAATTACTTATTACCATTGGTGAGGCAGCATTATCTTGGTAAGTAACAAAACTACCCTGGTTAGGGGTAAATGCTTTGGCCGAAGCATAAGATAATGTCCAGTCGGCATATAACTTATTCAAAATTTTATCATGCCCCGATAGCGCAGTATGCGCCATATTTTTACGGTTGATAATTACCCTGTTGATATAGTCAATTTCGCCGGCAACAACAGTACCGCTACCAGATAGATACTTAACTATATTACTTTCCTGGTTATTATCTAATTGTAAAAACAGAGAGTATAAACTAAAATTATGATCTGTTGTTAGGGCATAATTAAACTTGGCATGCAAACCCAGCCTGGTTTGCAAAAACGAATATTCCCGGCTTTCGTACGTGCTAAAAGTTGGCGTGTTGGCATTGGGTAAATATCCTACACCATTTGAGGTATAAAGCAGGGTATTCCCACCACGGTACTCTCTAATTAGGCTACCGCCAAACATATACCCCAATTTATGATTGAAAATCTTATCCCCTATGGTAAGCCCGCTAACAAAATTTAGCGGAAGGTTAACGTTGTTTAAATTAAACTGGTTTGTTTTTAGATCGGTTAATTTAACAAGGTATAGGGAGCCGTTTTCCTGTACCGGGTCTTTAAAATGTATCCCGTTTGTGCTAAAGCCGACAAAAGGCCTTCCGGCAAATACTGTGCTTTGGCCTGCACCCAGGTTAGCCGTAATAGTCAGTTTATCAGGCCCTTCTTTCATCACCAGATTAGTAGCCCCGCCAATGGCATTCGCTTCCAGGTCCGGGGTTAAAGATTTTACAACTTCGACCCTTTGGATTAGATCTGCCGGAAAAATATCTAAAGGTACCGAGCGTTGCGTAGCATCAGGGCTTGGTAGTATAATACCATCAATAGAAGTATAGTTATAGCGTTGGCCCAAACCCCGGATAACAGGAAACTGGCCGTCACCGCTGCTGGATCTTTGTACCGTTACACCTGATACACGCTGCAACACATTCCCTATCGTAATGTCCGGTGAAAGTTCTATCGCTTTTGCCGATACCGCATTAAGTAATTGCGGCGCATCTTTCTCTAGCTTCCTTTCCTTAACATCCGCCTCCCGATAGCCTGTAACCCCAACTGAATTTAATTCTTTGGCAGACGATTGCAATTTTATCCATATCGTTTTATTATCGGTCGTGTTAACGGTTATGCTTTCGGATTTTTGATCGTATCCTATAAAACGTATATTTAAGGTATATTGACCCGGCTTAATATTTTTAATGTTAAAATATCCGTCTAATTCTACAAAGGAGGTTTGCTTGGTTTCGTTAATAAACACTGTAGCCCCTATTAAGCTTTCGCCTGTTTGTGCATCTGTTACTTTTCCTCTTATTGTTTGAGCAAATACCGCGGCTTGCAAACCTATGGGAAAAATTAGTGAAATAATTATTTTATAAATGTGCATCATCAATAGCCTTTGTATTAAATGGGGAATATTTTATACAAAACTACTGGTGGAAAGTCATAAAAATATGACTAAATGAATTGATGTTAATTTGATAATTTAATGATAATGCAAAAAAAACACAAAACTTCAGCAAATATTCAGAATCATGTATATGTTGCGTTAAGGCTTAATTTGGTCTTTGGAGCTAAGGATTTATAATCCTATTTTGCCAGACTTTTAATATTCCAGCTATCTAAACAGAGTTTAATCTAACTTAATACTTCTTTTAATTGCATAAAAATCAATAATCTATATCAGCCGGTTGCAATAGTTACAAACCTTAAATAAAGCCCGGTTTGTAATATTCCTGTTCGCAGTGGAAGAATAATACTTCTTTTATCGGCAAAAAATTATCTTCGGTTTTTATATCATCAGCTTAATGAAAAAATCACATACTGTTTTTACCGTCCTTTTTTTGGTGTCTGTTGGTTTTCAATATTTATATGCACAGACTGCACCCGTTCCTGTTGGTAAATACGATCAGCATAAAGTTTTTGACCCAATGTTTTATACCGATAAAGGCAACCAGTTCCGGACGGCAGGCGGCGCACCTACTCAAAAATACTGGCAAAACCGTGCAGATTATCAGATCAATGTTGCTTTAGATACCGTGAGAAATCAAATTTCCGGCAGTACACTCATCACTTATACCAATAACAGTCCGGACGGATTGCCTTTTTTGTGGCTGCTGCTGGACCAGAACATTTACCGGCAGGATTCGCGTGCCGAAGCAACGACGCCGGTAACCGGCGGCCGTTTTGCCAACAAAGCTTTTACCCAGGGCGAGGAGATTAAAGCCGTAACCATCATCAGGAACGGAAAAGCCGAGCCGGCCAATTATTTGATTACCGATACCCGGATGCAGATCAAACTAAAAGACTCTTTAAAAGCAGCGGGAAGTAAGGTCCAAATCAAAATTGATTACAACTTTGAAATCCCGCAAAACGGAACCGACCGCATGGGCAGGTTAAGAACCAAATACGGCTGGATCTACGAAATTGCGCAATGGTATCCGCGGATGGAAGTTTATGATGATGTTTCTGGTTGGAATACCATTCCTTATCTCGGCGCTTCGGAGTTTTATCTGGATTATGGCAATATCAATTACAGTATCACTGCACCTGCAAACCTGGTTATTGTTGGTTCGGGCGAATTATTAAACCCAACAGAAGTTTTATCGCCAATAACCATAGACCGTTTAAACAAAGCTAAAAACAGTGATCAAACTGTTTTTATCCGCGATTCCAACGAGGTCAAAAAACCATTCCAAAACTTTAAAAAACCCACGCTCACCTGGCGTTTCTTGTGTAAAAACACGCGTGATGTGGCATGGTCTGCTTCCAATGCTTTTGTTTGGGATGCCGCGCGCATCAATCTCCCCAGCGGAAAAAAAGCATTGGCACAATCTGTTTACCCAACGGAAGTTGGGGGCAATGCTGCCTGGGGAAGATCAACAGAATATGCCAAAGCCAGTATAGAGCTTTACTCCAAACAATGGTTTGAGTTTACTTATCCAACAGCAACCAATGTAGGCGGCATTGTTACCGGGATGGAATATCCGGGCATTGTTTTTTGCGACGCAAACAGCAGGGGAGCCGAATTATGGGAAGTGGAGAACCACGAATTTGGCCACAACTGGTTCCCGATGATTGTAGGTTCCAACGAACGTAAATATGGATGGATGGACGAAGGTTTCAACACCTTTATTAACGCTGTGGATACCAAAGTATTTAATAACGGCGAATATTTTATAAAACCTGATGCAGAAGTGAATGCGCGCTCTGCTTTCGGACCTCAGGCAGAAGCTATTATGAACACGCCGGATGTTTTGCAGGCTTCTTACCTTGGGGAAGCAGCCTACAGCAAGCCCGCATTGGGATTAACCATTTTGCGGGAGCAGATTTTGGGGAAAGAACGTTTTGACTATGCATTTAAAACTTATATCAAACGCTGGGCTTTTAAACATCCAACACCCTGGGATTTTTTCCATAGTATGGACAATGCTGCCGGCGAAGATTTAAGCTGGTTTTGGAAAGAGTGGTTTTTTACGACCTGGAAATTGGACCAGGCTGTAAAAGGGATCAGTTATATCGAAAAAGATGTTGCAAAAGGAGCATTTATCACCATCCAAAACATGGAAGAAATGGCTTTACCGGTTACCGTAATGGTTCAGGAAGGGAATGGCAAAACAGGTACGATCAAGTTACCTGCCGAAATTTGGCAGCGCGGCGGCACCTGGACTTTCAGCTATCCTTCCACCTCAAAAATAATGTTGGTTGTGCTTGACCCCGAACACGTTTTGCCTGATGTAGAGCCTGACAACAATACTTTAAGCGGTATTGCGATGCCAGTGGGAACAACAGCCGCGAGCGTGATAGGGAAATACTTAGAAGCAATGGGCGGGGCAGAAAAGCTAAAAAGCCTGAAAGATTTGACGGTTACTTCTACCGGGCAGGTGCAGGGCATACAAGTGCAATTGGTGAACAAATATAAAATACCGGATAAATTTTCGCAGGACCTGAATATCCCGACTTACAACATGATCCGGCATACGGTAGTTAATCAAGACAGTATAAAAACCTTGCAGAACGGCGAACCGGTGCAGTTGACGATGGGTGAAAAAGCTTTGATCAAACAGTCTGAAACGATTTTTCCTGAATTGTTTTACGGCAATTCAGCATCAGCTCCCGTATTGTTTTCCAACATCAAAATAATCAACAACCAGCCTGCTTACCTGATTACGTTTAACCATGCTGACGGTAATACTACCAAAGCCTATTACGATATGTCATCAGGTTTAAAAATACGCGAAGTAAAAACAACGGCAGGCACAACAACCGTAACCGATTTTAGCAATTACCGCGATACAGGTACCGGTATAAAAATCCCTTATTCGGTTAAAAATTCTTTTTTTGGTGAAATTATTGAGTTTAAAGTTGCAGAAGTAAAACTGAACAGTAAGCTTTCTGATAACGTGTTTCAGTAAAAATACCTGTAAAAGGAGTAACGTCATGTAAGTCGCCTTTAGGCTCTTTTATTATAAATCTTACTTATAGACAAAAATCTGGCTTAAACAGGTTTGTTGTTAAGGATTTGCAATATTTATAATCCGGCCTTTTGAGCTGAGGGTTTATAATCCTCTATACAAAACCTTTTACCTTCCCTTTTATCCAAACTAAATGCAATCAGGCTTAAATGCTTCTTTTAATGGCATAAAAACAGTATCGTGGCAAATGTTTATTGTTCCGGATTCCCCTTTTGGTATTTTGAGGGTTTACCGGTTTTAACGATGCCAAAAAAAAGACTGTCAATAAGTTGCACAACTGCCACTTTTAAGTGTGGTTGTTGTGGCACCGAAAAAGTAGGGGTAAAAGAAGTATTTTAAGTTAATTGGGTTAACAGAGGTTAATTATTATATTTTTTAATTAAGATTAAAAGCCATTGGCACAAAAGATACGGACAGCAAAGCCCGGCCCAACCTGCTACTTGGTAATCGTAAAAGTGTCCAGGTCTTTCCCTTCGGCAGAGATTTGACGAATGGTCAATGTTTTACCGGCCACATCTGCAACAGTTAAGGAATGTACATTTGAAATAAACTTGTTGGTAAACTTCTGCCAGGAATCCTGATCGTCATTTTGCTCGGGGTTGTACAGTTCCTGTCCGCCGGCACCTGTTACGATGTAAATAATACCCTGGGGTTTTGTTACTGTTTTTCCATCGTAAGACTTATCTAACTTCCAGCTTCCGGGCACCACGCGGCCACGTATTGTCTTATGATCTTTGCCGCCAACCATTAAGGTGCCTTGTTTGGCCGGGCTGAATTTTAACGGGAACGACCGCTGGTAATTATGCACGTGGCCGTTAAATACCACATCTACATTTCCTGCTTCAAACATGGGCGATAACAAGCGCATGTGCTGCTGCTCAAAATGCTCTATGGATGAATTAAACCCCGGATGGTGGAATATCACAAAACGCCAGGTAGCATTTTGGGCCGAAGCCAGATCGTTTTTAACCCAGTCGTTTAATTCTTTGTTTGTCCAGTCAACATAAGGATTGGAGTCAAGAACGATCCAGTGCGCATTGCCATAGTTAAAGGAATAATTGGTCATCCGTGGATAAGAATCGCCCGCTGCTGCCATAAATGCTTTCCGGTTTGTTTCAGAAGCTTTAAGGGCAGGGACCCAGGCACTGCCTTCTGCGCCTTGTGGCCCATTTAAGGGCTGGTCCCAAAACATATAATAAGCAAGGGCTTCGGGTTGTTTGTCCAAATCGCGGCTTTCGGTATCATGATTGCCAGGGGCGGTTACAAACGGAACAGCGCGCATGATGGGCGCACCCTCGGCACCTTCCTGATCGGTATTGTAAATATTCCAGAATTTTGTCCGGTACTCCGAAATCAACCCATTCTCATACACAATATCACCGGGAACTACCACCAGATCGGGTTTTGCCCGGAAAGCGCGGACTGCCAGAAGTTTCTGGTCGGGCGTTTCAGCGCCGATATCGCCAAAAGCAACAAAACGGTAATTTTGTTTGTCTGATTTTGGCGCCATACCTGCTGAAGAAAACATCGCCTTACCGTTTTCAAGGACACGATAATTAAAAGTGCTGCCAGGTGTAAGCCCGGTTAATTTTGAATGGTAAACCCTGTGGGCATCAATACCAGAAACGGCTACCCGGTTATAAGCCGGGGTTGAAGCTTTTTTCCAGGTACCGCTGCTGCCGTTTCTGTATTCAACAGACCAATCGGCGTTTACATCGGCAACATGCCATAACAGTTCTAATGATTCTGGCGAAGGTTCACGGCCAATCTGAAGATAAGGTTTGGCAATAAACACATTATCAGGATTTTTTTGCTGAGCTGTTACGGTTTGTAAACCAACAATCAGCAGGACGAATAAATACTTGTGCTTCATTTTAATGCTTCTTTAAGTTTTGGCTGGATTATAGAAATCTGTTTAAATGCTATATGGTACATTTTGTATGCTTCTTTTATCTGCTAAAAATTGGTGAAAAGTATATGCTTTTTTAAGAAATAAGGATACAAATACCAATTTTACAGGAGTAAAAGAAGCATGATGATTTTTCAGACATAAGTTAAAAGGGAGACGTTAACCGTTAAACTTTTTATGATGCTTTGGCCATTACTGTATCCAAACGGTTTTTATGACCATCTCAATCCGTTAAAAGCTTTAATGCTGGTTCCCTGTACCATTGGTCTGGTAGGCTCCGATATCCCTTCCCGGAGGGGTCAGTTCTGTAACCCCAAATTTAGGGTCAACTGGTACATCGCCGCGCGGGGTAAAACCGGTAAAGCCTCTTCCTACACAGGGCGAGGTTAATTTTAAGGCGAAGTTGTATGTGCCAACGGTTGAAATGTCCCTCAGATTTACACCTTTAGGAAGCGGGACAGGGCCGTTAATGAATTGAGGGTTGTTGGCTCCCAATATGATTGGATTTGCGGTGTAAACGTCCCCAACTTTCCATCCGGCAGGCAAAAAGCTCGAATATTCAGGTATATCAGTAATTTGAGGTTGTGTAATAGCGGTACTGACTTTTAAAGAAGGATAGATTTGGCTTGCAACCGTTAATGAATCAGCATAGGTATAGTTATACCCATACCTCACATTGGCTGTATCGGCAATAGGGTTTTGTACAATCCTTAAACCAAATTTACAATTAACTATCAGGTTGTTATAAGCCACGCCCGCTGCGCCCTGTTCAAAATTGATGGAACCTCCCCGGCCCGCCGCCAGCCTTCGGTAACCGCAATTGACAATGGTGTTGTTGTACATGCGGATATTTGATTCAGGTACACCCGGAATCGCAGAAATATTGGAATTTTTAGGGCCGTTAGTAGCAATACCGATGCAGACATTGTAAGCAAAATCGCCTATTGTACCGGCTTTGGCATTCAATGCTTCGCCACCGGTATATCCACATTTTTCGAAAGTGTTGCGGAAGAATTCAATCTTTCCGCCTAATGTACGTACAGCATCGTCAACACTACCGTATATCCACGAATCTTCCAACACCAGGGAACCGTAGGGGTTTTGAAAGTAAATAGGGTACGGGCTTGACGAGAGGACTGCAATAGCTCCGGTAGGCTTACCGCCGCCATATTCAATATGTGTCCATTTCAGGATGATCTTGTTACAATCAGCAGCACCAATGATGCCTGTCCATTTACCAGTTAACGCAGAATCAGCTGCTGGGTTTGCACCGATCTGGTCGGTTTTTACCAAACCAAGTTTAGTAAAATAAACTGGTGCCGCTTTTGTGCCTAAGCTTATCAATGTCCCATGTACGCCAATGCCATAGTTTCCTTTGAAATTAACGGTAACACCCGGCTGAATAATCAGTGTATCTTTTGGATTGATCAAAACATTGCCGCAAATATTGTAGGTTTTGCCGGCCAGCATAGTGCCGTTGAGCGCTATTTCGGGGGTTTTTGGATCTGTAGATATCAAACAACCGGCATCACTTATTGGTGATGAAACCGGAACAACTGCAGAAGATAAACTTTTATAGTCAGCTACTTTTTTACAGGAATAAAAAGAAATGCTGGTTACCAATAGTATGCTGAATAAGTATAATGTATTTTTCATGATCTTAAAATTTATAACGTACACCAAATAAATAATTGGTTTTGAAATTATCTTTCTGAACAATGATCTTATTGTTAAGATCAGTTTGTATAGGCAATGGCCTTCCGCTTGGGGCTGCCACATAAGTGTTATAGGATTGGTGCAACTCCAAAATGTAGGGTGTATTCGTAAGGTTGTTCACTTTGCCGAAAATCGAGAACTTCCTGAACAGTTTCTTTTCTACAGAAAAGTCAAGCTGTCCGGTTGGGGCCTGCCAATAGTCTAAGCCATAAGCCGGGTTAACCAATGCAATCCTGGTACCGGTATATACAAAGGCCACTTGCACATCCAATCCTATTGTCGGGTTTTTATAAACCAGTGCCATGTTGCCGATATGATCAGACTGGCCTTGCAAGGGCCTGCTTTCAGATTGCACACGTGAGGTTACTGTACCGGCATCATTGCGATAGTAAAATAATTTATCAGTAGTGATTTTGGATTTGGTATAGGTATAGTTGGCTATAACCCCGAACGGCCCGAAATATTTAGTAAAAACCGCTTCAAAACCATAGTTGGTTGCATCCCCAAAATTTTCAGGGGTTAAAATAGATTTTGTGCCTACTGCAACTACTGCATATTCAATTGGGTTGTGTATCCTTTTATAAAATGCACCTAACAGAATCTCATCGGCATTTTTAGGAAATAACTCATACCGGAAATCAATATTATCTGCTGTTGTATGGTTTAAACCTATCGGATTCCCTTCTTCTTTAAAAATTTCACCTTGCTGGCCGTCGGGTATCAAATCTGAAAACGAGGGCCTTGCCAGGGCTTTGTAATAAGAAAGCCTTAAATTTTCGTCATTCTTTAACTGATATTTTAATATAACACTTGGTAAAAAGTCGGTATAATGAATGGCTCCTGTTTTAGCTGCAACCGATGCCGATAATTGTGTGTTGTAATTTTGCTTGGTGTATTCCATCCGTAAACCACCTAAAGCCTCTAACCTGTTTGTTAAATCCCATTTACCCTGTACATAAGCTGCGGCAACATTCTCTTTAAACGTATAGGTGTTGCCATCAGGTGAGTATAAAGATGCGTCTGTGCTTTTAAAAATGTAATTGGCATTATCAATGTTGGAATAAGTTTGTCTGCCGTTTGTACCTAAAAAAGGGGTTAAAGTATAGGAGTTGTAATAATTGTCGCGCGATTTATTACGCTCTAAACCACCGAATTTTAATTCAAAGTCCCTGTTTAATAGTTTAAAATGATCGGTCAGGTTCAAGTAAGCCGAATAATCCTTGTCACTGTTATGGGTCCAAATCCTCGACATGTTTTGTACGATATCGGGTGTGTTTACATTTGGAATGATGGGATACTCATGAATGAATTCGGCCTGATCGGGAATATGATTGTTTGCCTGCGAGTAAACTAAGGACCAATCGAATTTTAAAGCATTGGTAAGCGAGTGCTCACCTTGTAAGGTGGAGTTATAAATAGATTGATATTGCCACCGGCTCCGTGCCATACCGTCAACTATTGAATTTAACGCGATGGTATCACTGATCTTACGGGTTTGGTAATCATCTAAACGGACAAATGTATTGATCAATGCAATCTTGTTCTTGTTGTTGAACTTGTAATCAAACTTGGTGTTTATACCAATCCGGCGGCTCTCCTGGGAATAGGTCCTGGATTCAATATCCGTAAACTGCGGTATGTTGTTTACGCCCGGTTGTGCGCTCGGCAAAAAGAACGTTGAATTGTTGCCGGTATAATTATCCTGGTAACTGGTTGAAACAATAAAGCCCAGCTTTTTATCTTTAAACAAACGATCGCCGAACGTTACACCAAAATTTACATTGACAGGGTTGGTTTTGTTGGTGAAGCGCAGATTATTAACAGGAAAATCCGTTGGTACAGCATTGTAGTTATTTCCGTTGATTTCTGTCGGGGCCAGTTTACTGATGGCTGACCTGTCAAATTGTTCAAAATTCCTGCCCGCAAAAATACCATTGTAACCAACCGCTAAATCTGCTTGTAACAAGGTTTTAACAGGTGCATCCTTCATCACCAGGTTTATTGTACCGCCAATAGCGTCGCCCTCCATGGATGGTGTCAGCGTTTTGCTTACTTCCAGCCTTTCCAATAACTCGGCAGGAAAAAGATCTAAGGGTATAAAACGGTTCCTGTTATCCGGACTTGGTATTTTAATACCATTGACCAAAGTATTGATATACCGCTTTTCCATACCGCGGATGATCGGGTAACGGCCTTCGCCGGAATTGCTTCTTTCAATCGTTACGCCCGATACCCTTTGCATCACATTAGCCACAGTAATATCCGGTGATAACTCAATGTTTTGGGCCGAAACAATGTTGACAATCTGATTGGCGTTTTTTTCTAAGGTCCTGGCACGTTTATCCGTAGAAACATTATTGCTCATAACACTAACGGCATTAAGTTCCTTCGTGCCCGGCTCCATTGCAACACTTACGGACGTTGCTTTAGCTGCCGTTACCGTCACTTTTAATTGTTTGGTTTGGTAAGAAACAAAGCGGAATTCAAGGTTATAATCCCCCGGCCGGAGATTTTTAAAAGTAAAGTAACCATCAAGCTGAACTGCCTGGCTTTTGCCTGTTTCTTTCAGCAGGACGGTAGCACCGATCATGGGCTCTTTAGTAATGGCATCTGTAACCCTGCCTTTAATTTCTTGTGCAAAGGATGAAAATGAACATAACAGGCCCAATAAGGATAGTACTAGTAATCTCTGGGAAGTGTAAAAAAACTTCATAAACAAATTGATTTTTTTGCAAAGATTTCTAATTAAATTTGTAGTATAACTAAGTTTTGAACCGGAATTCAAAGAATTAACCTAACTATAATACTGTCTTAACACGTTGGATTAATCCGGTCAACACAGTCACATTTTTAACTATTGTCCGCTATTAGCTCCAGGTAATTTGTTTAGTTGTCCAACTAAATATATTTAATGTCAAGGCAGTAGTTTTTTTACCTTCGTGTTAGCTGAAGTAAATGTTATCAGGCTCAAATACTTCTTTTAATGGCATAAAAACAGTATTGTGGTATAATAAATATATTGATTCGGGTTTACAATCTGTTGTTTTAAGGGTTTACTGCTTTTAACGGCGCAAAAAAACAAGGCAACCAATTGCTTGCAGGGCTGCTGCCTATAAGTGTTGTGGTTTTGACACTGAAAAAGTAGGGGTAAAAGAAGTATTGGAAATTGAATTAGTAGCTATTAAGTAAGGATTAAAAATTACGGGTTAAAAGATTGAGGCTGCGAATCTCAACCAACAAAATCATAAAATATTCACCTACCTTTAAACCCAAACTTTTTTCTAAAAATGCCATCCAACCACATAAAAGTTAAATTCCGGTTATTTGCAGCTTTTTACAAAAGTACGCTAACCTTAAGTATTTGCTTCTCGGTGGTATTTGCTATAATAGCATGGCCTGCTTTTATGCGCTTTTTCGGTGTTGCATTTATGAGCGGAGGAACGGTGATCAGCCTGATGTACAAAGAAATATCACAGCAAAAGGAATATTACTTTTATTATAATAGGGGTATCTCTAAAATAATGCTGCTCATATCCTGCGCTGCCTTGAATGTTTTATTTGGAACCATTATCTTCCTTTTACAACCGCATGCTTAACCTCTTGGAAATAGATAGTGTTACCAAAACTTTTGAATATAGGCAGATACTGACAGACATTTATCTAAAATGCACTACGGGTAATATTATTGGTTTACTGGGGAGAAACGGAACAGGCAAATCGACACTGCTTAAAATTGTGTTTGGATCGGAAGTTGCCGACAACAAGTTTATCAGGATTGATGGTGAAATTTATAATAAACCATATCTAAGTCCTGGTCAGATTGCTTACCTGCCGCAGGATTCTTTCTTGCCAAAACAGTTAACCATTTCAAAAGTAATTGAATTATACCTCGGAAAGGATAATTTTGACTGTTTTACAAAAGGTGATACGATTATATCTCCATTGCTTCATACTAAGGTCAGTGTCTTATCAGGCGGAGAATTAAGATACCTCGAGATTAAGCTACTATTGAATTTACCGGTTAAGTTTGTCCTGCTGGATGAACCTTTTAACGGAATTGCACCGGTTGTGGTAGATGTTCTAAAGCAAATGATCCGGGAGCATTCGAAATCAAAAGGGATCATCCTAACAGACCATGATTACAGGAATGTTCTTGATGTAGCAAGCCGGTATTGTTTATTGTATGATGGCGGCATTAAAAATATAGAAAACAAGGATGATTTAGTAAGATGGGGATATTTATTAGAAGATCATTGAATACCAGCACTATATTGTAAATAGAATTGCTTTGTGATTTGCGATTTTTAATATAATTATTTTGACAATGAAAAAGTAGGGGTAAAAGAAGTATTGGAAATAATTCGGTGTAACTTGGATTTGTTGTTTTATTGTTTAATCCTATTCCATCAACAAAACACCTGTACCCAAAAACGCTTTATACAGCATCAACCTAAACAACACAAATTTATTTTAGGAAAAAGGAAAATAATAGCTAAAATCGTGCGGCTAATTCATTCAGACAATAATCAACTTTAATTTAGCGTAGTATTCTTTCAACCTGTTATAATTATACCGTTCTATGCAACCTGTTCCTAACAAATGCCTCCTGGTTGGGGTTTTCTTTTTTACAGCAATAATAACAGCATGTAATAAAAGAACCGGAAACCCGGCAGCCAATAATATGTCTGATAGTAATTCTACTGCCCCTGTGGAAACCAAAAGCCCCAACAGTCAGTACAAGTCGGCTTTTCCCGGTCAAACCCGTGCGACGGGTGTCAGAACAAAAACACCTTTATTGATCACAGTCATCAACAGCGATTTGCAGCAGCCCTGGGCTATTTGTACCTTGCCTGACGGGCGTTTCCTCATCACACAAAAAGCAGGGACTATGCTTATTTTAACGGCTGACGGCAAACCCGACAAAAAAATAACGGGCTTACCGGCAGTTTTGGCCGAAGGACAAGGTGGATTGCTGGATGTAAATATCGACCCGGATTTTACCGCCAATAAAATGATCTACTGGGATTATGCAGAACAAACACCAGCAGGTTCCTTACTGGCCGTTGCCAAAGGAAAGTTATCTGCAGACGAAAGTAAAGTGGAAAATATAACAGTGATCTATAGGGCCACGCCTGCTTATAACGGTACGCTTCAATATGGCTCACGTATCGTGTTTGATAAACAGGGAGACTTGTTTGTAAGCACAGGAGAACGTGCCGCAAACGATATCCGGATCAAGGCGCAAGATTTGAGTACAGCTATTGGAAAAATTGTCCACATCACAAAAGATGGCCATCCTGTTCCGAACGGCCCTTTTGCAAATACGGCCAACGCTAAGCCGGAGATTTATGCTTACGGTTTCCGCAATCCGGAAGGCATGGCATGGAACCCACAAACGGGCGAATTGTGGGAGGACGAATTTGGGCCGCGCGGCGGAGACGAGATCAACATCATACGTCCAGGGAAAAATTACGGATGGCCGCTGGTTACTTACGGAATCGAATACAGCGGTGATAAAGTAGGCGAGGGCATCCAGCAAAAAGCAGGTGTAGAGCAGCCCGTTTATTATTGGGACCCCAGCATATCGCCTTCGGGCATCGCTTTTTACAACAGCGATGTGATTGCCGAATGGAAAGGTAATTTGTTTGTTGGCGGATTGGGCGGGTCGCACATTGCAAGATTGGTGATCAAAGACAATAAAGTAACAGGCGAAGAAAGATTGCTGGCAGATAAAAGCGAACGTTTCCGGGCACTGGCCGAAGGTAAAGACGGTGCGCTGTATGTTGTGACCGACGGCGGTAAATTGTACCGGATCGCTAAGAAATAAGTTACATTTGTTTGGTTCTTTTTAAGCTGAGGATTTATAATTCCCTATACAAAACCTTCCACCTTACTTTTATTTATCCAAACTAAATGTAATCAAACTAAAATTGCTTATATCTTTATCGCATGTTAAAAATCAGCGGGCTTTTTATTTATCCGGTCAAATCGCTCGGCGGCATTGCCCTTACAAATGCAGAAGTAAGTAGCCGCGGTTTAGAATACGACAGGCGTTGGATGCTGGTTGATGAAAATAATCGTTTTCTATCACAACGTGAAGTCCCGGAAATGGCACTGCTGGATGTTGAAATAACTACCAATGGATTATTGGTGATGCACCGGCTGCAACCTGAAGAATTTATTGCCGTTCCTTTTTTGTTTGATGCAAAAGAAGCAGCCGTATGCACCATTTGGGATGATACATGCCTGGCAGAATTTGTAAGCAGCGAAATTGACAACTGGTTTACAGCAATATTAAAGATAAAGTGCCGATTGGTTTACATGCCGTTGGCCGCAAGGCGGCAGGTCGACCAACACTACGCAGGGCCGGATCATATTACTTCTTTTGCCGATGCTTTTCCTTTTTTAATGGTTGGCCAGGCTTCCCTGGATGACTTGAACAGCCGTTTGCAAGAACCGGTTCCGATGGACCGTTTCAGGCCGAACATGGTTTTTACGGGTGGAGAAGCGTTTCAGGAAGACCAGATGCAGCATTTTACCATCGGCAGCCTCAATTTTTATGGTGTAAAACCTTGTGCCCGTTGTCCGGTCGTCAACATTGACCAGGAAAAGGGTACCGCAGGAAAAGAACTCTTAAAAACGCTTTCCGGCTACCGTAAAAAAAACAACAAAGTTTACTTCGGGCAAAACCTTGTTCATAATGGGGAAGGGATGATCAATATTGGTGATGAGATCAGGATCAAAAAAACAAGGCCAGAAAAATTCATATAAAAAACAGTTTTTATACCGATAAAAACAGCATGCAAAACGTTACCCATAAGCAAACCACGCTGCGTACAGCCCGCGCTGTCAGTGTTGTTTTTTGTACCGCACCAACCATAGAATTGATCAAAAATAACCAGTTGCCAAAAGGTAACCTGTTTGATGTGGCACAAGCAGCCGGTTTTTTAGGTGCAAAACTAACGCCGCAATTGTTGCCGCATTGCCACCCGGTTGCTATTGATGGCATGAGCATTGTTTTTGATTATCTTGATAAAGAAAAACATGCGGAATATGTAGATGAACAAGCTTTTGCCCGAACAGGGATTTTGATCCTGGGTGAAGCAAAATCTATCGGCCGCACCGGAATTGAAATGGAAATGCTGACGGCAGTTTCTGTTGCCGCGCTCGAAATTTACGATATGCTGAAACCGGTGGACAAGCAATTAGAGATAGGCCACATCAAACTATTGGAAAAACGCGGAGGCAAAAGCGACCGGCAATTGCTGTATGCAGATAAATCTGTTTGCGCAGTTTTGGTTTGTTCTGATTCTACCGCAGCAGGAACGCGGCAGGACCAAAGCGGAAAGATCATCACCGAAATATTGCAAAGTTTTAACGCGGAAGTAAAGTATTTTGAGATCTTGCCGGACGATAAACTGCAGATCAGGCAGCAAATATTAGAATGGGTGCAGGAAGATGTACCTTTCATTTTTACAACAGGCGGAACAGGTTTAGGCCCGCGGGACAACACCGTAAGCGCTGTAGAAGAAATATTAGAACACAAAGCCGATGGTATTGCCGAAGCCATGCGCAGCTTCGGGCAGCAGCGTACGCCCCTTGCCATGATGAGCTGTGGTGTTGCCGGAACAATTGGCCAAACGCTGGTGGTAACTTTGCCCGGCAGCGCCAATGGCGCACGCGAATCTTTACAAGCTATTTTACCGGCTGTTTTTCATGCCCGAAAGATGATCCTTGGCGGCGGGCATTAATCAAACCAAAAATATGTTAGATTATAAAGAAGCGCAGCAATTGATTGCCGGTTTAGCCCGCTCATTTGGACAGGAAACAGTTGGTTTAGATGAAGCTTTTGGACGGGTTTTGACAGAACAAATTCTTGCCGACCGTGATTACCCGCCGTTTAATCGTGCCACGATGGATGGTTACGCGATCAGCGGTGAAGACTGGGGATCAGGCACTAAGATTTATACGGTAAAAGAAGTATTGTTTGCCGGCCAGCGGTATCAGAAAGAAATTCTTTCCGGCGAATGTTATAAGATCATGACGGGCGCTGCCGTTCCGCCTGGAGCTGATGTGGTGATCCAAAGGGAAGATGCAACAGCGGAAAATGATCAGGTTAAATTCAATCTTGAAAAAATAAAACCTTTTTTAAATATCGCAAAAAAAGGTGGGGACATTAAAGCCGGTAGCTGCATCATCGATCGAAATTGTATTTGCACGGCAGCGGTAATTGCGCTGTTGGCTTCGGTTGGAAAGGCAGAAGTTAAAGTAGGGAAACTGCCTGTTGTTGCCTTGTTTACCACGGGCGATGAAGTGGTAGAGCCCGGACAAGCAGTTTCTGATGTCCAGATCCGCAACAGTAACCAATATTTATTAAAAAGTTTGTTGAAAGAATGGCAGATAAAACCGGCCATCTACAAGCACATTCCGGATGACCAGGCAAAGCTGAAACAGGAGATTGGCGTAGCGTTAAATGCAGACTTGATTATTTTATGCGGAGGCGTTTCTATGGGAGACGCAGATTATGTTCCCGGGATACTGGAAGATTTAGGTGTAAAAAAGCTGTTTTATAAAGTAAGCATCAAACCGGGTAAACCGATTTGGTGCGGGCAACTGCCTTCCGGCGGACTCGTTTTTGCTTTGCCGGGCAACCCGTTCTCCTGTCATGTAACCTTCAAATTATTCGTCGAACATTATCTCAAAATTTGTTTTGGCTTGCCCAAAAAGGATTGGCCAATGCTTCTTTTATCGGCACAAAAACTTAAGAAAACAGCGTTTGACGAATTTTTCCCGGTAATTGCAGATCAGCAAGTTACAGCGGTTTTATTTAACAGTTCCGGTGATGTAAAAGCAGCTTTAAAAGCCAATGCAATTGCGCTTCACCCTGCTGCTTCACAAGATTTGGAGGCAGGCAATTTAGTTGCGTTTCATCTTATTTAAAACAACATTTCGTTGTACATTTGTTTGTATAACAGATTTACAGGATACTTTTGTTCAGTTTAAATTAGCTTATCCTGGACCATGCTTCTTTTATCGTATTAAAATATAAACACAAGTGCTGAACGATCCATACGGAAGGAAATTTAAAACTTTAAGGGTTAGCTTGTTAAACACCTGCAACCTCAACTGTTTTTATTGTACCATGGGTTCTGAGGAAGAGGTCAATTTTGATCACCGCCCGCAAAAAACAGCTGTTTTCTTTTCGGAAATAATCTCACGTTTGCACAAACAACTTGATCTGGAAACCATCCGTTTAACCGGTGGGGAACCTTTGCTTTACCGCGAACTCCCAATGTTGATCCGCTCTTTAAAGGCAATCGGTATCCCAAAAATCAGCATGACCAGCAACGGTTACCTGCTTGCCCGACAAGCAGCGGCATTAAAAGCTGCCGGTTTGCAAAGCATCAATGTTTCTTTAGATGCCGTAAACGAGGCTGCTTTTTATAAAATGACTAAACGCCGTCATCTCGGCCGGGTTTTAAACGGTATTGACGTTGCTTTAGATTCTGGGATCCAGGTAAAACTAAACGCAGTGATTATGAAGGGGATGAACGAAGATGAGATTATTCCGTTGGTGGATTACGCCTTTGGTAAAAATATTCCGGTCCGTTTTTTGGAAGTGATGGCAATGGGGCATTTGCACCATGAACCCAGTAAGTACCTTTTTCCGCAACAACAATTGCTGGATGTAATTGCTGTAAAATACGATTTTAAGCGTTTGCCGAGAGAGCCATCAGCCACAGCTAACTACTGGCAAACTTCCGCAGGGAACACTTTTGGTATCATTGCCAACAACAGCGAACCTTTTTGCCAGGATTGCAGCCGTTTACGTTTGGATACAGAAGGAAATATGTACGGTTGTTTAAGCACCAATCATTCCATTGCCATGAACCCGGCCGATAACGATTATATTTTGCAGGAAAAATTGCAGATGGCAATGGACCAGAAGCAATTGCATCATTTCACAGGCAGTAAATTGAGCATGTTGAGCATTGGAGGTTAATACTTCTTTTACCCTATAAATATTATGATCATACAGGTTTTTGCTGTTCTGAAAGATTATTTCGACAAAGAATTTGAAATACAGGGCAGCGTAAAAAATATAGCAGTATTAAAACAACAACTGGCTGGTATGAATACCGAAGCAGCAAACGTGCTGGATCGTTGCCGTTTTGCTGTTCATGATGAATTTGTTGATCAGAATTACCCTATCAATATAAATGATACCATCTGCATTATCCCGCCAAGCAGTGGCGGCTGACCTTCCGCTTTTATCTGCCGAACCTTTGGACCTGGTTGGCCTGCTTGCCAAATCCCATCACCCGGAAGCTGGTGCTGTTGTGCTTTTTAGCGGGGAAGTGCGCGATAATGACCCACAAACAAATGTGGATTATCTGGAATACGAAGCGCAGGAAGCGATGGCTTCCAAATCAATCCGCAATATTCTGGACGATGCTTGTCGGAAATTTCCTTTGAACATTGCTGTTGCTCAACATCGTACCGGAAAAGTGGGCATTTCGGAACCGGCTGTGGTAGTGATTACGGCATCACCGCACCGGGCAGAGGCTTACTCGGCCAATCGTTACATTATTGACCGTATTAAACATGAAGCACCGATCTGGAAATGCGAATATTTTAAAGACGGCACCAAAGAATGGGGCGGCAATTGCAACTGCCAGAAAATTACCGGCGATGCCAATAAGCATGTTTACGAATGGACAGAGGGGAAGAAATAGTTATAAAGATTTTTATTTATGTTCCTGTATATATTATTTATCATTGTAATGCCCAAAAGCTGATATAATGAATACGGAAATTACATTCTCTCTTACTTCATAAATTAGCCTGTCTTTTTCATTGATTCTTCGCGACCAAAACCCTTTGTACTGATGCTTTAATGCTTCCGGCTTTCCAATCCCTTCATACGGATGGTGTTTAAGTTCTTCAAATATCCTTTCAATTCTTGTTATACTTTTCTTATCCCCGGATTTATATATTCTACTTAAATCCTTATCGGCTTTATCAGACAGGTTTATAGTATATTTCCCCATACTGACTTATCAGGGTCTAATGTTTTGTATCTGCCCCCTTTTATGTCGGCTATGCCTTGTTCTATGGCTTCTATGTTTTTAGGGTTGTCAAAAAAGGGATCTTCGCTTATACGTTCAGTTTTCCGTAGTTCGAAAGTTTCCTTTTTCCCCCTCTGGATAACAACAAGTTCTTTTTCGGCCAAATCCAAATACTTCTTTAGGTTTCCCCTTAATTCGCTTGGGCTAATTACTATCATATCTACATTATAAATGATTTGTACACTATTATGTACAAATATACTGGTATTTTTAATTTATGCTTCAAAAAATAAATGTAATCCTATTATGCTTACGAAATCATCTGAATTTTGAAATTGTCTTGATATTATAACTTTAAGAAATAGTGTAATTTGCATATCATTGCTAAAGTAATTCAAAATGGAGAATGCTTCTTTTATCACCCCAAAACCGGTAATCACGATAGAATATTGCCCAAAATGCCATTGGTTGTTGCGCGCAGCTTACATGGCGCAGGAATTACTGACTACCTTTAACAATGAACTGCATGGCGTTTTGCTGCATCCGAGCGAAATAGGCGGCCGTTATACCATTTATGTTGGTGAAGAACTTCTTTTTGACCGGAAAAGGGAAGGGCGTTTCCCGGAAATTAAAGAACTGAAACAACTGGTGAGGGATAAGGTGAGCCCGGATAAAAATTTAGGCCATTCGGACAAGAAATGACCTTTAGTCATACCGGACCCGTTTCGGCACCTCTCCCGTTTTAACTGTTTATGTTGCTGTCCCTTTTTTGCGGGATGCCGAAAAGATTTCGGCATGACAAGTTATTATAAAAAAACCCGTATAAAAGAAGCATCAAATGCTTCTTTTATACAGGTAAAACATAAATTGATTATCAGGCCCTTCTTATCACGCCAAAGATTACAGCAATTACGGCAATTACCAATAATACGTGGATAAGGCCGCCTGCTACATGAAAGGCGAAAACGCCCAAAGCCCATCCTATTACAAGGATAACGGCTACAATGTACAATAGAGAGTTCATAAAATTGATTTTTAAAATGTGATTAAATGGTTTAAATTATTAATAGGGGATAATATTAAATCTTAAATATTGTTTCTGATGCGATGGAATAAATAATATTTAATAGGGCTGATTGTTACCAAATCCCTGAACCTGCCTACAGCTTCAGCCATTTATCGCGTACCGATATTTGCAAAGAAGAAGGCTCCCACATTTCTTCTATCTGGTATTTTATTTTATGCTGATTTTGTAGGGTTAAAGGTATTTGCAGCAGTCTTCCGTCGCGTACCAGAGTCAGATCAATGATATCTCCCGGTAATTGAAATTGTAAAGATTTTTCCAGATCAATGATTCGATTGCCGTTGATGGCCAGCAATTCGTCATTTACATTGATGCCTTCAATCCATGCTGCGGTATCGCGTTCAACCTGTGTTACTAAAAGTTTACCGGCGTTTAAAACGGCCGTAAAACCAGTTGTTGGCAGCGGTTTGATTTCCGGCGGACAAATACGCAACCGCAGCCCGGCATAACCGAGATAATGGTTATAATCCAATTCTTCCAAGCCGTTAATATAATGCTCGTAAATGTGGTTTAAACTGGTTCCGGCCACATCTTCCAGTACCATTTTAAATTCTGCTTCTGTGTAACCACGGTTTTCGGTTTTATAAAATCGCTCGTACATGCGCTTCATCACATCATCCAAAGAACGCTCTGCATTTGTTTCGTGGATAATCAACAAATCAATACAAAGCGCAATGAGTGAACCTTTTACATAATAAGAAACGGTTGAATTGGGCGAGTTTTCATTCGGGCGGTAAAATTTAATCCAGGTATCAAAGCTGGCTTCAGTTACCGTCTGGATTTTTCTTCCGGGCAAATTTTCAATATTAATAATGTCAGCAGCAATTAATTTTAAATAATTTTCAACAGAAATTAAACCGGCACGGCGCAAAATCAGGTTGTCGTAATATGCTGTAAAACCTTCGGCAATCCATAAACTGGTGGTATAGTTTTCCTGCTGATAATCTAACGGGCCCAATGCTTCCGGCCGTAACCGTTTCACGTTCCACAAATGGAAATATTCGTGGGAAACCAATCCCAAAAAATCCTGGTACGTTTTCTCAGTAACGTAAGCCGCTCGCGAAACACCCAAAACGGTAGAATTGCCATGCTCCAGCCCGCCGCTGCCCTGGTTAAAATTATGGATGATGAACATGTACCGCTTGTTGGGGTTCTCGCTAAAAATGATTGTTTCTTCTTCAATAATCCTTGTAAAATCTGCTGTTAATGTTTCTTCATGGTACATTCCTCCTCCGTACATCGCTACCTCATGCAAAACAAATGCTGCGGTAAAAGAGAAAACATGCTGGTTGCCAACTTCAAAAGGCGAATCGTAAAGCGTATCAAAATTAGGGGCATAAAAACAGTATGCCTTATTGTCGATTGTTTCCAATCCTGTAGAAACCGTTTTCCAGTTGCTGTAGGGGATAATTTGAATTTTAGAAGAGAGATCAAGCATTCCTTCGGGATATAAAAATATCCCGGCAGGGGAGAGGAAGGCATGGGAACTATCTACAAAACTGGTGCGCACCGAAACTTCAAAAGCGTAAACACGGTAAGCAACGGTAATTGCCGTAATGTTTTTTGTGTTGATGAGCCAGCTGTTTTTACGCAGTTTTTGAAAATACAGCGGTTTTCCGTTAGAGATGACTTTAAAAGCTTCCACGTTTTTAGAAAACTCCCGGATTAGGTACGAGCCGGGTGTCCAAACAGGCATGATCAGCTCCAACTGCCCCTGGCTGATACCGGTAACGGTCATGCTTACATCAATATAGTGCGCCTGTGGTTCTGTAAAAGAAATTTCAAAATAGATTTGGACAGGTGGGCTTGTTTGGCTCATTAACAGCTTAAATAATTATAATGCTAAAAACAGCATTCGGTTTTAAAATCATCCTTAACAAGGCTAATCTTACTAAGATTTATGTTGTAAAATGGTTGATACAGGTAAAGATTTGTAACATTAACTAATAGTTTTGTTACCCTTATATATTCGTAATTTACTAAAGCGTTGCTGCCCGTAACTTAACACTTATATTTTTACTGTTTTTACCGTATAAAAAACAGCTTATCCCTTAAAATTAAGAATGAAAGCAGCAGGTTTTTATATTTACACAAAAAGATTCCTATTAATAAGGAAATGAACTATTAAATGAAACCAAAATATATTATTTATCCACTACTGATATTATTGATAGCTTACCTTATTTATAATAAGTTTTATGGTGCTGCAGCGAAAGAAAAAAAGATAGAACCAGCATTGGCCAAAGGCGGAAAAAAGCTGAATAAACCCGTGCCGGTTAATGTGATGATTGTAAAAGATACGGCTTTTAGCAATGCCATTGATATTACCGGAACGATTGATGCCAACGAAAAGGTTGATCTGCGCAGCGAAACAGCAGGTAACATCACCGGTATTTATTTTAAAGAAGGCACATACGTTAATAAAGGCCAGTTGCTGGTTAAAGTGTACAATCAGGATCAGGTAGCTTCGCTTAAATCAACCCAGGTACAAATTAAATTGGCAGAACAAACTGAATACCGTAACCGGATTTTACTGCAAAAAGAAGCTGTGAGCAAAGAAGAATACGATACTTCTTTATCATCACTTAATGTTTTCAGGTCGCAGGCCGATCTCATCCGTGCACAAATAGCAAAAACAGAAGTCCGCGCACCGTTTTCGGGTATTATTGGTTTAAGAAATATTAGTCCGGGCGGCTATCTTTCCCCGCAAAGTTCTATTGCCACTCTGGTAAATATGGATCCCGCAAAAATTACATTTTCGGTTCCCGAAAAATATCTTTCTTTAATTAAAACCGGCAGCAAGATCAAATTTACGATAGAAAGCTCCAGGAACAATTTCACCGGAATAGTTTATGCCATCGAACCTAACCTGGATTTAACTTCGCGTTCCATCACCATTCGTGCTAAATCCCCAAATCAAAAAGGTTTGTTGCGTGCAGGCAGTTTTGCCAAAATCAACTTAGCGCTTGAGCAAATACCTAAAACGATATTTGTTCCAACAGAATGTGTGATCCCCGATATTAAAAGCAGCAGTGTTTTTGTTGCCATAAAGGGCAAAGCAGTTTCCAGGGCTGTAAAAACAGATGTGCGGACTGCATCCAAGATACAGATTGTTGACGGATTAAAGCCCGGCGATAGTTTAATTGTGTCCGGTATCATCCAGTTAAGGCCAAAAGTGCCTTTAAGAATTGTTAAAATCATTCAATAAAATCCATGAGTTTATCCTCAACCAGTATAAAAAGGCCGGTTTTAACCACGGTAATGGCTATTGCTATTGTCGTGTTCGGCATCATTGGTTACAAGTTTTTAGGAACAAGGGATTTTCCTTCGGTTGATCCGCCGATCATTTCTGTCTCTACCAGTTATTCGGGAGCCAACTCGGATGTAATCGAATCCCAGATTACCGAACCGCTGGAAAAAGTGATTAATGGGATTCCGGGTATCCGTAACATATCTTCTTCAAGTTCAGTTGGTTTTAGCAATATCACGGTAGAATTTAACCTGGATGCCGATTTGGAAACCGCAGCCAATGATGTACGCGACAAAGTTTCGCAAGCGCAGCGTCAGTTGCCGCAGGATGTTGATTCGCCGCCGGTGGTAACCAAGGCCGATGCCAACGCCGATAACATCATCACCATAACCGTGAGCAGCAATACGCGTAATATTTTGCAGATTGATGATTATGCAGAAAATGTATTACAGCAAGCTTTACAAACCATCCCGGGCGTAAGTGCGGTAAATGTGCAGGGGCAACGCCAGTATGCCATGCGTTTGTGGATCGATCCGAATAAACTGGCCGCTTATCAGCTGGCCGCTACTGATATTCAAGCTGCTTTAGCCAAAGAAAACGTGGAGTTGCCGGCAGGTAAAATTGAGGGCAACAATACAGAATTAGCGGTACGCGCGCTGGGTAAATTAACAACAGAAAAAGATTTTAACAACCTGATTATCCGATCAGACAGTAACCGGGTGATCCATTTAAGCGATGTGGGTTACGCAATCCTGGGTGCTTCCAACGAAGAAACAGCGCTTAAAGAATCGGGTGTTCCGGAAGTAGGGTTGGCCATTGTACCGCAGCCAGGGGCCAATTATGTGCAAATTGCCAAAGATTTTTATAAAAGACTGGCACAGGTTAAAAAGGACTTGCCAGCTGATATAAAAGTAGAAGTTGCGCTGGACAATACCCGTTTTATCAATCAATCCATCACTGAGGTACAGGAAACTTTGCTGATCTCGTTTATACTGGTGGTAATCATCATCTACTTGTTTTTCCGGGATTGGCTGATTGCTTTCCGTCCGCTGATCGATATTCCGGTTTCGTTGATCGGTGCTTTTTTTATCATGTATATTTTTGGCTTCTCCATCAATATCCTTACCCTGCTTGGAATTGTGCTGGCTACAGGTTTGGTGGTGGACGACGGGATTGTGGTAACCGAAAATATTTATAAAAAAGTAGAAGAAGGAATGGAGATTCGCAAAGCTGCTTTTGAAGGTTCTGAAGAGATTTTCTTTGCCGTAATTTCTACATCAGTAACCCTGGCGGCTGTGTTTTTGCCGATTGTTTTTCTGCAGGGATTTACCGGGCGGCTGTTTAGGGAGTTTGCGGTGGTGGTAGCCGGTGCAGTATTGATCTCTGCCTTTGTGTCTTTATCGCTTACACCAATGCTCAATGTAAAACTGATCCGAAAAAACCAGAAGAAATCAAAATTTTACGAACGGACAGAGCCTTTTTTTCAGAACATGACCAGTTCTTACACCAGTTCGCTTATTGATTTCATGAAGCGGAAATGGATATCTGCTGTTATCCTGGTGGCTTCCCTGGTCATTGTTGGCGTCCTCTTTAAACTTATACCTTCCGAGTTGGCTCCGCTGGACGACAGAAGTTTGCTTCGTTTTACCGTGACCGGCCAGGAAGGTGCTTCCTACGAATACATGACGAGGTACATGAACAGGATATCACAATTTGTGGAAGACTCCATTCCTGAAAAGCAAATCAATATTTCGGTTATTTCACCAGGTTCTAATATCAATTCTGGTTTCGGACGGATTGGATTGGTTGATCCTGACAAACGGGTACGTACGCAACAGCAAATTACCGATTACATGACTAAAAACCTGGCACGTTTTCCGGATGCCCGTACTTTTGTTATCCAGGAACAAACCATAAGCGGCGGCGGAAGTGGTGCGCGTACTTCTTTACCGGTACAATTCGTGATCCAGAACCAGGATTTTGAAAAACTGAGGAAAGTGTTGCCGGATTTTATGGCCGAAGCAAATAAAAGTCCGGTTTTTCAGGGGGTAGACGTAAACCTTAAATTTACAAAACCACAACTTTCCATAACAACAGATCGTGACCGGGCCCGTGACCTGGGTGTATCGGTTGCAGATATTGCCCGAACACTACAGCTGTATTATAGTGCCGGCCGGTTAGATTATTTTTTGATCAGTGGAAAACAGTACCAGGTTATTGCACAGGTTGATCGTTCCAACCGGGATCAGCCGCTCGATCTGCAGTCTATCTATGTGCGCAGCAGCAATGGGAAATTAGTCCAGCTGGATAATGTAGTTAAAGTAACAGAAAGCTCTACGCCACCATCCATCTACCACTTTAACCGGTTTAAATCTGCAACTGTACAAGCTGGTTTGGCTCCCGGCCATACCATTGGAGAGGGTATTGCCGAAATGCAGCGCCTTGCCAAAGGCAGGCTGGACGATAGCTTTAGTTCTGACCTGGCCGGACCGTCAAGGGATTTTGCCGAAGGGTCATCCAATATTTTGTACGCATTTGCATTTGCGCTGCTGCTGATTTATTTAGTCCTGGCTGCACAGTTCGAAAGTTTTATTGATCCTTTTGTAGTGATGCTGACGGTTCCGCTGGCTATCGCAGGCGCTTTTTTATCACTCTGGCTGTTTAACCAAACACTAAATATTTTTAGTGAGATCGGGATGATCACATTAGTAGGTTTGGTTACCAAAAACGGTATCCTGATCGTAGAATTTGCCAACCAACGTATGGAAGCTGCCAAATTATCTAAATTTGACGCAGTGGTAGAAGCAGCAACTGCCCGTTTACGGCCCATTTTAATGACCAGCCTGGCCGTTGTGCTGGGTTCTGTGCCAATTGCTTTTGCTTTGGGCGCAGGTGCAAAAAGCCGGGTATCATTAGGGATTGTTATTATGGGCGGGATGATGTTTTCATTGGTGCTTACACTATATATTATTCCGGTGATGTTTGTTGTTTTCTCTGCCAAAGCAAAACATAACCCGGATGATGAACCCGAAGAAGATCCAAATATTAATAAAGAAAAAGAAACACTGCTGTTGCCCGAGCACCAAATTTAATATTGATGAAGCTGATAAAACCTTTGCCAGTACTCCTTTTATGCCTGTATTTTACAAACTTTGCTTTTGCACAGCGTGCACCTTTGCTTACTTTGGAAGATGCCGTTAGTATCGCCCTAAAAAACAATTATAACATCCGGCTTGCAAAAAACAATACCACCATGGCAGCGGGCAACGTAACACTTGGCAACGCTGGTTATTTGCCCCTGGTAGGCGCTAGTATAAGTACCAGCAGCAGTGTGCTGAACATTAAGCAAACACGTTCTGACGGTACAATCAATAACCTGAACAAGCTGCATAATTCCAGCTTGAGTTATGGGCCAAATATCAATTGGACCATTTTTGATGGCTTTGCCATGTTTGCCAATTACGATCAGTTAAAACAGTTAAACAAACTGGGCCAGGTGCAGGAAAGGGACACCATACAAAGCACACTGGCTGCTGTAATTTCTACCTATTACAATCTCGTGTATCAAAACCAGGAAATTATATCGTTAAAAGGGGCAATCGATATTTCGAATACGCAGTTACGTTATGCTTCTGATAAATATAATGTTGGCCGTGCTTCTAAGTTAGATGTGTTAAATGCACAGGTAAACTTTAATACCGATACGGCTAATTTGCTTTCGCAGGTCCAGCAGTTTAAAACCACCAAAATCAGCCTCAACCAATTACTGGTACGTAAACTGGACGAAGATTTTTCTGTTCCGGATACTATCCAAATTCAAAAACAATTGGTTTTGAATGATATTATCAACCAGGCACAAACTGCCAATCCGGCCATACTTTCTTCTCAAATTAATAAAAGGCTGACAGAAATTTCTTTACGACAGGTTCGTGCAGGACGTTATCCGGTTATGGGTGTAAACTCAGGCTATGTTTTCAGCAACAGTAAAACCCCTGCAGGTTTTACACGTACACAAGATACAAAAGGGTTAAATTACGGACTAACTGCCAGTGTAAATGTATTTGATGGTTTTAACCAGGTTCGTAGGGAACGTGTTGCTAAATTACAGATAAACAGTGCAGACATAAGGGTAAACCGGACACGGCAACAGGTGGAAGCGCAGATCAATTCTTTGTACATCAATTATCTGTCCGGCTTGGATTTGATTCGTTTAGAACAATCAAACGTAGAAATTGCAAAAAAAAACCTGGACATATCCCTTGAGAAATACAGGCTTGGAAACATCACGCCACTGGAAGTAAGAGAGGCGCAGAGAAATTATTTAGATGCACAAACCCGCTTTTTTAACGATCAGTATCAAACTAAGCTGGCCGAAGTGAGTTTGAAAGAAATTACAGGAACAATCAGCCTGAATTGAAATTTTAAAAAGATTGGAATCGTTATTGCATGGTAAACAGTAAATTTTAATTTATTTAATTCTATGTCACAACCCCGCTATCAATTATGTTTATTAATAGATGACAATTACATTGATAACATGATCAACCGTAAAATTATCGAGAATGAATTTTTTGCAAAAAAAGTAGTTGTAAAAGAATCAGCAGAGGAAGCACTTGAAGAATTAAAAAAAGGACAGTACATACCTGATGTTATATTTTTGGATGTGCGTATGCCGCAGATGAACGCTTTTGAGTTTTTAAAAGAGTACGAAAAACTAAAAATCAATCCCCTTCATCCTCCGATGATTTATATTTTAACATCGTCCCTTGATCCAATGGACAGTCGTAAAGTGTTTGAAAGCCGTTATGTTACGCAACTTTTACATAAACCGCTTACGCATCAAAAATTGGAAGACATCAATTTATGATTTTAATTGCAGATAGCGGATCAACTAAAACAGATTGGATATTGGCAACAACAGGCGAGCCGGACACAGGGTTTAAAACGGCAGGCCTTAATCCGTTTTTTCACTCTGACAAAGAGATGAACAAAATCATAGCCAGACAGGAACAATTAATAACTGAGGCTGAAAACGTTAAAGAAGTTTATTTTTTTGGTGCAGGCTGTTCCAGCCCTGATAAGCGGGAAATGGTTTCCAATGTACTTAGCCAGTTGTTTAAACAGGCTTATGTAAGTGTTGACAGTGATTTACTGGGATCAGCTTATGCAACTTGCGGACTTGAGACAGGTTTGTGCTGCATCCTGGGAACTGGTTCTAACATTACTTATTTTGACGGGGAAAATATTTTTGAAGGAAAACACGGATTGGGTTTTATTTTAGGTGATGAAGGTTCAGGCAGCTACTTTGGCAAAAAGCTGATCACTGATTATTTGTACGGCCGTATGCCGGAAGCAGAAAGTGCCCTTTTTACAAAAAAGTATTCCATTAACAAAGAAACTGTTATTGGCCATGTTTACCACAAGCCCGGTGCAAATTATTACCTGGCTTCTTTTGCGGCTTTTTTAAGCGAAATTAAAACAAGCGGTTACGGCAAAAGCTTGGTTTGCCAGGGTTTAACAGAATTTATAACCACCAACATTCAAACTTATCCCTCCTACAAAGAGCTTAAATGCCATTTTGTGGGTTCTGTTGCCTGGCATTTAAAAGAAGAGTTACAGGAAATTTGTGCAGCATACGAAATCAGGATAGGAAAAATCATAAAGCACCCAATTCAGGATCTGGTGAATTTTCTCCTCAAAAGGGAATAAAATTATACTTCTTTTACCGGTTGTTTTGTAGTGCGTTTAGCATCGGCAATTTTTTTTACCGATAAAAGAAGCATTATTATTGCCATAAAAATTACAGGTGTGTCAATTGCGCAATCTACGTCCGGGTCTCCGCAGGGCGTGCCCTGAGCCTTTAACTGTATTATGTTCATCAGCAACAATAAAATTGTAGTTGATAAGAATATACAAAATTTTTTAAGCTTCATGTAACAAATTTAAATAATTAATATCATTCCTGATGCTTCTTTTACCGGTATAAAAATGGTGCCGGGAAGCTTTTGGCTACCAGCCATAAGCTATCAGCTATTCCCAAAAAACAAACAGGGCACAAGTTTTTATGGCATAAAAGAAGCATTAAATACACCTGCACAAGTTTTAAGTCTTTTTTAGAAGATTTTTAATAATTAAAGTTTTATAAACTTAGCCCGCCCGATCGCTTTTTTAGTGGCATCGGTTAATTCCACAACATAAATACCCGGCATCAGCGAACTCACGTCCATCCGTAAAGCATTGCTGTTGTTGTTTACGGTCAGCTTTAATACTAAGTTTCCAATCATGTTCATCACCCGGATTTCACCTGTACCTTTAAACGCTTGTGTTGTGTTAACCTCAATGTAAGAACTGGCCGGGTTTGGATAAACATAAAATGCAGTGGTACTTAAAGCATTAAAACCGATCTGTACATTATCAGAATAATCCACGTTGTCATCCAAAACATTTTGTTTTAAACGGTAAATAATATTTCCATTATCAACATGCTTATCTGTATAAGCATAAGCTCCGCTGTTGTTGGCTGCAATAGCTGCGATTGCCACGAAAGCCCTGCCGCCGTCTGTGCTTTTTTCTATGGTAAAAACAGTATAACTGGCTTCGTTTTTAGTGGTCCAGTTAAGCACAACATTGCGGTCGTTTATTTTCCCGGTAAAATTAAGCAACTTGTACATTGCGTCCGGGTTAAGTTTAAAAACCAGTTCTAAACGGTTTCCGCCTTTAGATGCAGTGTCAGCGCGGTTAATGTTAAAATTATAAGCATTGTTTAAATTAAGCAGCAAAGAATCTTTTTTATAATGGTCAATTACATAAACATTATATTTTGGTGCAATGTTGACCATGTCTGTTAAATGCAATTGCTGGCTGGCAGTGGTTGTGGCGTCAACAAACAATTTTATCCGCATCAGGTTGTTTACGGTCGGCATTTTATTGATGGCCAAGCGTGCGTTGTCTTTAGAATAGCTGGATAAAAAAACACTCGGCGTCATTCCGTCTAAATCAGCCCCATCTTCTTTATCGTAATTTGCCGACCAGTTTTTGTTGAAAAACAAGCCTATCCCGTCATAATTGATGCTGTCTGTTTTTAATTGTACCATCAGGCTTGATTTTACGCCGGCAGAAGGGTCTAAAGTATTGCCAACCGGTGCGCCCATAATCAATCCCCCTGTATTGAAATCCCCTTTTAAATGTGCCGACATCAAAAGTACCGGTGAGGTTGATGTGGTAAGTTGGTTGGATACTTTATTGCTTTCGGCAAAGGCAACGCCAGCATTGGTAGAACCAACCACATTGCATTTTGCAAAAAAGCCCTGTCCGCTGGCTATATAACGATTGGCGCCATTGCCATCCGTAACAGCCGAACCGCTTGTTGCACTGCCTTTTGTATAGTAGGAGAATTGTTTGTTTGATGGATTGAACATATAGATTTTCGGGTCGATATCTGTACCGAAAGTAACCAGGTCCAGGTCAATAGTTGAAGCATAAGGGTTTCCGATGAGGTTAAAACCGTCTGTACCTTGGTCTTCCGTTTTTCCGCTTGTACCATACCAATTGGTGCGCATTAAATTTGCAACAGGTGCATAAGAAGAATTGTATTTGTAGTAATAAGCGGTTTGGACAGCAGAACCGGGGCTTTCTTTAGCATAAGGACTGCTGACAGTAAAGTTGTTGATGTTGTTTTGCGGCACATTTACGCTGATGTTTCCCTGATTAAGCGTACCGGTAAAAACAACGGCATTATCATCGGGCGTAGGGAAAACCGGACCTCTAAGTTTAGTATTTAAATTGGTACGGCTGCCGCGGTTAAAAAACATAAGGCCGGTTCCAACGGGAATATTTTCTGCCAGGGAATAAATCCCTTTATAATCACTGTCTTTAATAACGGTATTTGCCGGGAAAGGGTCGCCTTCGCGGTACATCCAGATAGAAGCATTATTGGTGTTGGAAGCATCAAAACTACCCGTACCCGAATTAGGCCCGGTGATAGGCGTATTATTTAACAGTGATGCAATGGTATAAAAACCGGTGGCAGTATTAACAGGAGAGGAGATTAAACGGTAACTTCTACCGTAACTGCCGGTTACAAATCGTTGTACATTAACATTGCCGGTTATATTAGCGGTTCCGGTTAATGCAGCAATGCTGGCGGTTCCGGTTGCTGTGGAAAGGAGCGTTAGGTTACCGCCGGCCTGCATCGAACATTGATCACCAACAGTTAATATCCCGGAAACTGTGGTTGTTCCTCTTATTGGAGCGGTTTTAGCTGTTCCGGGCACAGAAATAGTATTTAAATTTTTATAGTTTAAAGCACCGACCGACAAGGTGTTAGCACCTACTCCGGCCCCGGTATAAGTATAATCTCCTGTTACTGTGTATCCGATTGCCGTGTTTGCGTAATCATCCCCAATGGAAACCGGTATGCTGCCGGAATTGATAAATGTATTGCCCATAAGGTCTTTACCGATTTGAATAGAAGAAATATTGCTGAAATTAACTGTGCTGTTAATGGTAAAGTTAAGGCCAGTCTGCAGTGCGTAAGTTGAGGAAGGTGCAACGAAGCTTTTGGCCGAACCCGAACAAAACAAATTAAAAAAAGCTGTTGCGTTTGAGCCGCCGATGGTTTGTGCGGCAGTTGTATTATTAAAAATTGTAGTTAAACCGTTACCGGTAATACCTGTAGTAGTAGCATTGTTTGTCCAGTTGCCGCCTACAGTAATACTACTTGTACCACTGCCATCAGCATTAATATCGTAGCCGATATTAGTACAGTTGATTATGCCGCTTCCTGTATTTAGATAGTTTCCGGTTGCGCCGTTGATATTAATATAAACATTGGAGGTTAGGGTAGATGTGCCGTTTACAATAATAGCTGCCCCGTTGTTTGTTAGGCCTTGTGCTATAGAAAATAGGTGTAAAAGAAGCATCATACATAAGATTAAAAATGTTTTTTTATGGATGATGATTCGAATGATTTTCATGATTGGCATCAGCGGATAAAATTATTATTAATGACGTTTTTGAACAGCCTTCTTTAAATCATCAATTTGTTTTTGCTGCTCTTTAATAGCATTGATCAATACAGGAACTAATTCTGCATAATTCATTCCTAATTTTTCTTTTGCTTCATTACCGGTTACTACTTCCGGCACTATTTTTTTAACGTCCTGAGCGATCAAACCTATTTTATTGCCTGGTTGAGATTTATCTTTCCAGTTGTAACTAACAGGCTGCATGGCAATTACTTCTTTTAAGCCATAATTTAGTTTTTTGATGTTGGTTTTCAGTCTTCTGTCTGAAGTTTGGATGGTGCCATTTGTAGCATACAAATAAGTCCAGCGATTGCCTGTTCCTCCACCTAAACTATAAGTATTATCAACAGAAGGAGCAACAATTCCGGCAACGGTTAATAGATAAGCAGGCGCAGTCGTGCCTATGCCCACATTGCCAGCATTGGTAATAGACATACGGTTAGCAAATGAAGTATAAAAGTCAAGCCCGTTTTGGTTATTTCCTGTTGTCCGTTTTGAAGAAATACCTTCCCCGGAACCTGTACCTCCAAGTACCAATCCCGGTGCTACCACACCGGTATTAGAAGTTGCTGCATCAGCAAATACAGACCCCTGAGATATAACAGAGGTCGAGGCCCTAATACTTCCGTTCACGTCTAACTTTTGAGTAGGGGCAGTAGTACCCATGCCAACATTACCGCTGCCATTAATAAACATACGGATGTTTGAGGCTATACTTCCGCCAGTTATAAAACCCAGGCTTTTGCCAGATGTACTAGTGCCTATATAAAAATTACCGCCGGTAGCAGCTCCTCCGGCATTATAAATGTAAGCATCATTTGCAATACCAAAATATTGTGCTGTATTGCCGCTGCTGTTAATGCCCATGTCAATATAGTTTGTCGTATCTGTACCATTATTAGCAGTGGCCACAACATCGGTACTAGCATTTGTACCGGCACTTAAATTCTGGATGTTTAATTGTAAAAAATTGTTGATTGTTCCTTTACCGCTTATTAAGTTGGTAGATGAAGTTGTGCCTCCATCAACCAAAAGCTTTTCAGGCTTTTTAGCGGTAAAAGCAGTACTTCCTATAGCAAAGTTGCCCGTACTGGTAACCCTGGCCCTTTCTAAGTTTTTTGTTTTAATAACAAAATCTGTTGAGTCTATTGTGCCTATAAAATTTGTTCCGGCAGTAGTTCCTGTATTCCCTATGGTTGCCCAGGCTAGGTTGCTTGTTTGTGCGGTAGTAGTAAGCATGTTCCAAGCTGTCCCATTCCAATAATAATAACCCGGGGTAACGTTATTGGGAGATGTACCAGCTGTAGCCGTATTATAAACTAAAAGCGAAACTGCCGGAGAGGTAATAGGTCCGGCAGCATTTGTTGCGGTAAGGGCAACACGAGGTACGAGCAAACCTTTGTTGGTATAACTAATATCTAAACCTGCAGATGCATCCGGGACAAAGCCAGCGGTTGTACTGATGCCGACGTTTTGTGCGAAACCTGTTTTAAACGATAGGATGCAAAACAGATACACAAAACCCTTTAAGATGTGTTGAGTTGTTTTCATAGATATAACTGATACAGCTTTCTTTTACGGACACCGGTTGTATTAGTTATATTTTATAATGGTTTGGAAACGGGGATAGGTTAGCTACACTTTTGTTTCAGAAGTTTTTTATACTGTTTTTAGCCTGTAAAAATTGGGTCTAATAGCCTAATCAAACAAAGTTGGCATCAAAAATTTATTGTTTTTGCTGCCCTTGCAGTGCCCATTTTTTTATGATGTTTACCAACCCGTCTAACCTTACCGGTTTGCCAATATAATCGTCCATGCCTGCTTTTAAACATTCTTCGCGGTCGCCTTGCAGGGTATTTGCAGTCATGGCAATGATAATGGGTTGCTCGGTTAAACATAAGCGGATCATTCGTGTGGCTTCCAGTCCGTCCATTTCAGGCATTTGTACATCCATTAAAATCATGTCATAATTATGCTGGCTCACTACTTCCAATACTTCCTTTCCGTTTTCAGAAACCTGCGGCTCGTAACCTAATTTGTTTAAAACTTTAGTAACCAATTTCTGGTTCATTTTATCATCTTCTGCAATTAGGATGTTTAAAGGGTATTGTTTGGCAAAATCCGTAGAGAGTTTTTGTTTGGCGTTTTGATCGTTTGCTAAAGCATCACTGCCTTTTTGCGACAGCAGGTTTAAAATTTGTTCTGTTAACACATGGTTTTTTATAGGTTTATCTATAACGAAACTAAAAAGTGAAGCATGAGGTTTGTAAGTTTCGTTTCCATGTTTGTTCATCAAAATAACAGGTAAATCCGGATGGGTTTGTTTAGCTGCTTTTGTAAGCTCAATGCCGTCCATTTCCGGCATGTCCATATCAATCAAAGCTAAATCAAAAGAGGTTTCGCTGGCTAAAAGTTCTAATGCCTGCCTGCCAGAACTGGTATAAAAAGGAACAAGCTCCCATCTTTCAAACAGTTGTTTAACTAAATTGCCAAAGGTTGAATTGTCATCTGTTATCAAAACCCGTTTACCTGCAAGTTTTGCCATTTTTGCTTTGGTATTTGCACGCAAATATTGCTTGCCAATAGTTGTAACAATCGTAAACTTAAAAGTAGTGCCTTTTTTCTCCTGGCTTTCAACGTTAATAGAACCGCCCATCAGGCGTACCAGCTTTTTACAAATAGTTAAGGCTATGCCATTGCCCGCACCACTGCTTTCTACCGAGTTTGATTGCAGGTCATATACTACCGATTTTAATTTTTCAGGAGACATTCCTGCTCCGGTGTCCCGGATTTCGAATGCTAATTTTACCCGGTTATCTTCAATCTGTTCAATTAGATCAACAGTGACAAAAATTTCCCCATGCGTGGTAAATTGCAATGCATTTTCTACCAAATTCATCAATATCTGCCGTAACCGTAACGAATCTCCGATCAACTGAACGGGAACGTTGGCTTTAACATAGTAAATCAGTTCCAGTCCGGCCTTTGCGGCCTTTACCGCAAAAACTTCAAAAACCTCTTCAATACTGTTACGCAAATCAAATTCTTTAGCTTCCAGCTCCCTGCCCGATTCTATTTTTGAATACTCTAAAATATCGTTCATCAGGATTTCGTTAATGATAGAAAGCAGGTTTTCGCCCGAATCCAAAATTGTACCGGTATATTCCTGTTGCTCGGGGTTAAGGGTGGTTTCGGTAAGTAACGACGTCATGCCCATAATAGTGTTCATGGGTGTGCGTACATCATGGCTGATTTTAGTGATTAGCGCGCTTTTGTTCTGATTTGCATTTGCCGCATCTTCAAGTGCTTTTTGTATGTTTTGTTTTGAATAAGAGAGCAGTTCGGTACACTCCAATAATTTTCTTTCCACATCAGCCTTTTGGTGCAGTACTGCATTCATCTTAAAATAATGAAATATAGATCCCCCTGCTGTAACCAGCAGCAAAGCCAATAAGTTAAACCACCAGGTAAACCAAATTGGAACAACCAATAAATTTTCTATGATGATATAATGCCAACCTGTGTTCATAAGGTTCTTTTGTTTTTAAGCTGTTGATTTCTGTTTACGTTTATTTAAGCAAGGGGATACTGTTTTTAGCATCATTATTTTGCCATTCATAATTTATCCCAAGTACAAAATATCTTTCGGGACTTTCCGGCCTGAAAACATAAAGCGGGAAGGTCCAGTTTTTAAACCCGGTTTTTATCAATAACCCTTTTTCAAGTGTTAGGTTTACCTGGTATAGTTTAGTTTGTTGTAAGGATACTCCTGCAGAAAACTTTTCTGAAAATTTGTAAGCCAGGTCAGACCAACTGTAAATAAAGTTATTGCTATGCTGTTGTACCGAAAACGTGTATTGGGATTGGGTGTTAAAATAAAAGTTTTTGTAGTCTAATTCCAGGTTTATCCCGACAGAGCCACCATTCATCCGGCCTAATACAACCCCTGCAATTGGATTGGCCGAGTAAGAAAAAGCCGCCTTTTTCTCGAAATTTTTTCCGCCGTATAAAGATAGGGTATTCAGTGCTTCATAATTATAACGCCCTTCTGCATACCAGTTTTTGCTGGTTTGATAATATGCTATAGGCACCAATGTAAATGTTTTATATACACCCATGTAATAATACTGCTCAAGGCCAGCATGTTGTTGTGCTTTTACATTATGCCACAACGCGAAGAGGATCATTATGGGCAGCAGTCTTTTTTTCATTTTCTATAACAATTGATTGTGCCGTGCCTAATTTATCAAGTAGGTGGATGTCTTTTAAGTAAGGGTTCCATTGAAAGATGAGTTCATCAATAGGGTGCCATAATAATACCCAGGCAAAAATATCCAGGCTGTTGCCCAAGCCAGAGTGGATGCTTGTACCGCTTTTCATCAGCATCGGCAGCAAAACCTGGCACAGCAAAACCACCATAACACCTGCGGCCAGCAAAGCCCAGTTCCGCTGTTTAAACCTGACAAAATCCCTCATCTTTTCAGCTTTTTTATCCGAAAAATGACGGTGAACGGCATACATCAAAGGTTCGGCATATTGCTTGTCGTTTTCGTGTATGCATTTAAATTTATAAAAAACCACATCGTAACGTTTAGCTGCTGATACCGTTTCTAAGATGTACCGCTCGAACTGATGACTAAGCTGCCGCTTGTAAATCGGTGCCGGGTCATGTTTGTTAAAGTAACCATCTATCACTTGCTGGTCCAGGGTCATAAAAACGTTTATGCTTTTTGAATGAAATTTGCTCATCGTACGTATAACTGATATTCAGCTAAAGGAGTTATTGTCAATCACCTCTATACGATGTGGGGGAAGTATTGGTTGTCAGTAATTCAACAGCTTGCTAAAGCTGTCGGCTAAAGGTATTCAGCCATTAAAACTGTCAAACATCTTATCCCTTGTGGGGTAAGAACTGTTGGGCACGCATGTTTTTAGGCGATAAAAGAAGCATGGCTGTCAATCCTGAAGATGTTGAAGGGGGAGCCATAAACTTAAACAGCTTCTTAAAATGTATAGCTTGAGAAATTATACAGAAAGGGTTAAACCTGTTTTTGATGCTTCTTTTATGGCACTAAAATCAGTAAATCCCCTGTGCTTTTTAGCTGATAGCTCTTAGCCGATTGCTAACAATTACTGCTTGATAAATTTTATTTTTTGCAAAGTGTTGCCGTTTGAAGCATCCAATAATTCGGCAACATAAATGCCGGGCGGCAGCAGGGTTACATTGTGTTTGATATTGGGCTGATTTTGATGCACAGAAGATCGGACCTTTACACCATTGTTATTGTAAATGCTAAGCCTGATGCTGCCGATGCTTCTTTTGCCCACTAAAAAATTAATTTCGTCAACAGCAGGATTGGGATATAATTTTACAGAAACAGGCGGTGTTAAATTACTTGTCTGATTAATAAAACCGCCTGTACTTCCTGCAACAGCTGGCCCTTGTTTAAAATAAATATTAAACCTGCTGCTGCCAAAAGTGGCCGCATTATTTTTGCGGATAAAAAAAGCATGTTCTGGCTGATTACGCAGATCAATAGAATCACCGGTAAAATTATCTTTCAAAAAAACGGCTTTGTTTTTAAAGCTGTGGGATAAATCAGTCAGCTTTAGTTTGTAATTTCCGTCTGCGGCAGCATCGACAAAAATGTTTACGCTGCTTACTTTTTCTGCCAAAGGCAAGGCACTTACAGCAAGTTGTTTTTTTTCGGTTTTGCTTAAGGCAGATAAAGAAACAGATGCATTCATGCCGGGCAAATCCTCAACATCTTCCCCTTGGTGATAATCCTCACGCTGTCCGTCTTTAAAAGTCAACAGTACCTCATCCTGGTTTAAACTGTCCTTCTGTAAATTCAACCTTAAAAAATCAATAGCTAAAGGGGTTTTTCCGCCTAAAACAACCGGATTTGAAATGTCTGCCGCTTTAGCAGCTTCTGTAAAAGTTAAAGCAGGGTTTGCACCGCTGGCTTTCACAAAAAAGCCCTGCCCCGAAGCAATATAACGAGTGGCATTACCTGTATAAACACCGCCTTTGGTGTAAGTGCCATAGTTTTTTGTTACCGGATCGAAGATGTAAATGGTTGGGTTAATGTTGGCAAGCACAATGGCCGAACCGCTTCCTCCTGACAATTCCCAATCAATTGCAGAAGCATAAGGGTTTCCAACCAGGTTAAAGCCATCGTTTGTTTCTCCTTTATTGGAGTAAGACAACAAACCTGTTCCAGCAGCAAAAGGAGCCGTAACCGTAACATTTCCCTGATTCAACAAACCTTTGTAGGAAATAACGACATCTTCCGGAACCGAAAAAGGTGCCGCGGTTTTATTTGTCATATTATTTATTCGGTCTCCGCGGAAATAGATAAAAAAGCCGTTGCCGGGGTTGAGAAAATCCTGGGCTGTATAAGAATGCGATCTGCTGATGCTGCTGATCGGCACAAAATCCTGCCCGGCACTGCTGGCTACGGGTTCATTGTATTTCCAGATGGTCGGGCCATTTGCAGGCGAAGGGTCAAAGCCATTTGCTGTTCCGCCGGCACCTGTAATTAGTACCTGGTCCTGCAAACGGCTAAAATAAAACTTGCGTAAGCTTGAATTGGCATTGCTGATTTGATAAACAGGGGATGAGAGCAGCCGGTAACCACGCCGGGAAATATCGCTTCCTTTAATAAAACGTTGGACAAATACAGAATCTATAATGGAAGAGGAGCCGAGGTTATTTACCCGCGCCGTTCCAACTTCGGTTGAAATTAAAGTGAGGTTGCTTGCCGAATTAAGGATATTTGAAGGACTGCTGCTGTTTAAATCTACCAGATTGTTCACTTCCAACGGATTCCCTAAAGTAATGGTTCCGTTTCGGGTTTGTGTATAAGTTTTTAAGGAACGGTTAAGCGGATCATCCTGATTAAAGAAAATGGTTGCAGCAGAACTAACAGCATCATTACCAATATATAAGTTGGAGTTCGGTGAGCCGGACAGCGTTCCGGTTAACGATGTTTTAATAGTTCCGGTTAATTTTAATGTACCAGAGCCTATTTTAAAGTTGCCATTGGTCAACGTAAAGGTATTCCTAACTTGTAGGTTGCCGCCATCAGGCAAAGTTATGCTACCTGTAGATTTATTGACAGTAAGATCATGGACGATGTTTTCTGTACCGGTTTGAGAGAAACGCAAACCAACATTTGCCGCTGTGCCGTTAATTGTCAGGTCTGCAAGTTGATAAACGTTGTTCCAGGGTTGCTGTGCTAAATTTCCATCACCAATAATTGTTCCGGCAGTAGTACTTTGGCCAATAGTAAAAGTTTGATTCCCGTTTGCTGATTTGCCCGCAGGCAGATAAAGTTTACATTGATTTTGAAGGGATAAAGTTTGATTAATAGTGATCGTACTATCTATGGTTGCACCGTTTGGCCGGGTAACTGTAAAGTTCCTGAAACCGGAACCGCCGGAATTAAAAAGGATTGCATTGCCCGAACCACTGATCTGTATATCGCTGTTGGTGCCGCCAACCATTCTTCCGCTTCCGGATAAATTATTTCGAATTTCTAAAATATTGTAAGTGCCGACAGTTAAGCGGTTATTAGGTTTAATGGTAATATCACCTAAAATATTAATCGGATTATAAGTGTCTGTAGTGCCGGTTTGTGCAAACGTTATTGTCCTGTTGTTTTTGTCGGCAACCAGATTCCCATAAAATATCGTTGCTGTTTCACTTGCAATGTTGGCATTTTCAGTTCCAGACAAAGTGAATGTAACGCCGCTTCGCCTGTTGGCGGCATTTAAAGAGCCGTTGCCAACCGTTATGGTTCTGTTTATTGTGATGGAAAGATCGCTGTTAAATTCTAAAGCTGAATTTCCTATAACTAATTGTGCCAAATTCCAGTTGCCGCTGCCTGACCAGGTGCTGCTGCTGCCTGTCAGGTACAGGCTCATTCCCTGTGTGTTGCTCAACCAAAAGTTGATGGTGCCGTTGTTGACAATATTCCCTTTGATATTAAAACGGAGGTTGTTGGTGGTAGTTTGTCCCAGTAATAAACTGCTTCCTGTAGAAACATTTAAACTTAAAATTCCGGCAAGTATATTGGCTGCGTCCATAACAACAATTGCATTTGGCGCAATCACCACATCATCAGAAGATCCAGGCTTCGACCCGCCGACCCAGGTTGTGCCATCGTTCCAATTACCGCCGGTGCCGGTAGAAGTAATGGTTGCAGCATCAGCATAAAAAAGAGTGCATAAAAGAAGCATGGTACAGCAAATAACTTTCCTGTAACCAACAATGCAGCTTGTTATATTTTGGTACTTAAACAATGATCTTTATTTCAGATAATCCAGCTTTCTGAAATCAAAAATAGAAATTTAAAACACTTTTAAAAATAATTTATTAATTATTAAGAAAAAAATAATTAATAAAGAAATTAAAGCAGCTGCTTTTGCCAGATAATCACCATGCTTTACATAAAAAGTGAGATCACTGTTTAGGTTAATGTCCTGCTTAATGGCATCCTGTGTCCACCAAGTTGTTTGCCTTACCACATCGCCGCGCTGGTTGATAAAAGCGGATAAACCGGTATTGGCCGAGCGGCAAACCCAACGGCGTGTTTCTATCGCCCTTAATTTGGCATAATCCAGGTGCTGGTCCTTGCCCGATGTGTTTTCCCACCAGCCGTCATTGGTAATAATGGCTATAAACTGTGCCCCTTTTAGCACGTATTTTCCTACATATTCGCCCCAAATAGATTCGTAACAAATGACAGGCGCTGCACCAATTCCGCTTTGCGAATAAAAAACCGAAGGCTCGTCCTGCTTGCCGTAACCGCCTGTGCTTCCGCCGAGATGGGCAAAAACAGGTTTTAAAAAAGATAAAGCTGCGCCGAAAGGCATTTGCTCTACGCCAGGGACTAATTTAGATTTATGATAAAACTGAACTTTAGCCGAATTTTCAATATTAACGGCCGCATTAAAATGATCTATAAATACATTATAACCCGGTACTTTTTCTGATGAAGGTGTCGGGTCATGGCTATAGAATTTGTAGGATTCGATTCCGGTCAAAACATTAGCATTTTTATACGGATATAAAAAGTGTTGCACTTTTATGTAATAATTACTGCTTCTGATCTGGTCTTCATCCACACCTTTTCCATCCGAAATTGCTGTTTCCGGCCAGATAAAAAATTCGGTATTGGGTTGGGCAACTTTTTTGGAAAGCGTAATTAAAGTATTGATCTGATCTGCAATTGGTATGATTCCTTGTTTTTCATACGGATCGATATTCGGCTGTATAACAACAATGTTGGATGGATCTTCCTGCTCTTTATACCCATAATATATAAATAACGATAAACCCAACGGAAGCAAAATGGCCAGTACAGCAGCAGTTGCCAAACGCTGCCGATGCTTCTTTTGTGCCTGTTTTTTTAGTGTTTGATAAATTAAAAAGATTAAAATGTTCACCAGCCAAATCCAGATCGTTCCGCCATAAACGCCTGTGTATTCGTACCATTGGATCCATTGGTGACTGATGGCAAAACCGTTTCCAAGTGTCATCCAGGGGAAAGCCAGGTCCCAGCTTTGGTGCAAATATTCGTACCCGATCCAAAAGCAAACCAATCCGGCCAAACTCCAGTGCAAGGGTGCAACTTTTCTTAATCGGTAATACAACCAGCAAGCCGTACTCATCAATAGTGGGCCGAGCGAGTAGGGGACAAGCGAAATCGGAACGGCAACCAGCGCGCCAATGGTTTTAACAGAATTATAAACCCAGTAAATGGAAAGCGTGTTCCAGACAAAAAATCCGAGAAAGGTCATCCAAAAGATCAGGAAGCCTTTTCTGTTGGAGTTGGATTGTATAATTTCATCCAGTAAAAGAAGCATCGGCACCAAACCAACAAACAGTAAAAAAGTAACATAAGGCGTTGGCGGCCAGGCAATCCATAGTAATAAACCGGAAAGTATAGAGAGGAGGAATTTTTTCATTGAGGGGAGCGAAGTGTGAGGAACGAGGTGCGGGGGATTTTGGAAACGACGATGAACAATAACCTATAAACTATAACCCATTAACTATTATTACAAACTCCCCTTTTACAGGATGCGTTTCGTAGTAACTTTTGATTTCAGTTAGGGTGCCGCGGACTGTTTCTTCAAACAATTTAGTCAATTCACGGGAAACGGAAGCCAGTCTGTCGTTACCAAAATGGGTGATCATTTCATCTAAAGTTTTTAACAAGCGGTGTGGCGATTCGTAGAAGATCATCGTCCGTTCTTCTTCTTTCAAACTTAAATAACGTGTTTGCCGGCCTTTTTTTACAGGTAAAAAACCTTCAAAAACAAAACGGTCATTTGGCAAACCCGAATTGACCAGTGCGGGAACAAAAGCGGTTGCGCCGGGCAAACATTCAACCGCAAAATTATTTTTTAAAGCTTCGCGGACCAAGTAAAAACCAGGGTCAGAAATAGCTGGCGTACCGGCATCCGAAATCAATGCAATTTGTTTTCCTTCAGCCAAAAACTTCATGATTTCCTGTGTGGACTGGTGTTCGTTATGTTGATGATGCGAAAATACTTTCCCGCTGATGCCAAAGTGTTTCAGCATTGGTGCCGAAGTGCGCGTGTCTTCCGCCAAAATCAAATCCACTTCTTTTAAAATACGGATGGCACGGAAAGTCATGTCTTCCAAATTGCCGATGGGCGTGGGTACGAGGTAAAGTTTGCCTGTCATGGAGTTATAAGTGATAGGTTATAAGTTAAGTCAATGTACATAAAAAACTTAAAACTTAAAACGTACAACTCAAAACTCATCCTATCTTTGCCAAAAATTAAAATAATGCTGCAAGTTAGTTATATCCGCGAAAACAGGGACAAGGTTTTGGAACGTTTGGCCCTGCGCAATTTTAAACAGCCGGAACTGGTTGATGAGATTTTGGCTTTGGATGAGCAACGCCGGCAAACACAAACGCGTTTAGAACAGATTTTGGCAGAAGCAAACTCCGCAGCAAAAAAAATAGGCGAACTGATGCGTAGCGGCAAAAAAGAAGAAGCCGAAGCCATTAAAAGCAAGACTGCTGACTGGAAAAATGATATTAAAACTTTTAGTGATGAATTAGCTGCGCTGGAAAACGAGCAGCAGCAAAAGCTGTTTTTACTGCCTAATTTACCGCATAGCTCTGTACCAAAAGGAAGCACGGCAGAAGAAAACGAAGTAGTTTTAGAAAACGGCGAAAAACCAACACTTTCCGAAAACGCTTTGCCGCATTGGGAGCTGGCCGCAAAATATAATTTGATTGATTTTGAACTCGGCGTAAAAATTACCGGTGCGGGTTTCCCGGTTTATAAGGGGAAAGGTGCAAAACTACAACGGGCACTGATTGCTTTCTTTTTGGATGAAGCCGAAAAAGCCGGTTACGATGAACGCATGTTGCCTTTGCTGGTGAACGAAGCTTCTGGTTTTGGAACCGGACAATTGCCGGACAAGGAAGGGCAAATGTATTTTGTGGGAGAAGATAAGTTGTTTCTGATCCCTACGGCGGAAGTGCCGATCACCAATTTATACCGTGATGTAATTTTGAAGGAAGAAGAACTGCCGGTCAAAAACTGCGGTTATACACCTTGTTTCCGCCGGGAAGCAGGTTCTTACGGTGCGCATGTGCGCGGCTTAAACCGTTTGCACCAGTTCGATAAGGTGGAAATTGTACAGGTTGCCCATCCCGAAAAATCTTATGAAATACTGGAACAGATGAGTTTGCATGTGCAATCGTTGCTGCAAAAACTGGGTTTGCCTTATCGTGTTTTGCGTTTATGCGGCGGCGATATGGGTTTTACAGCAGCTTTAACTTACGATATGGAAACCTGGAGCGCGGCGCAGCAACGCTGGCTGGAAGTTTCTTCTGTTTCCAACTTTGAAACTTTCCAAAGCAATCGCCTAAAATTACGTTTCCGCAACAGTGATGGCAAAAACCAATTGGCGCATACTTTAAATGGCAGCGCTTTGGCTTTGCCGCGCATCGTGGCCACGTTGCTGGAAAATAACCAGACGGAAAAGGGGATTAAAATCCCGGAAGTACTGATGCCTTACACCAAGTTTGAGTGGATTGACTGATGCTGTTTTTATAGGGGTAAAAGAAGTATTGATTAACGGTTTAACTTCAGGCTTTAAGGTAAATTGACGTGAACTGTATTAAACAACTTTTTTGAACCTGAAGCATCAACGGTAAAAACATCAATTGTTAAATTGCTTAAGCTTGCCGTAACAGTAAGGTAACCATAACCATATAATGTTTTATCAGAAGTATGGGATGATTTAATCGTCGTGGTATCAGCTACTTTAACCCCATTGGCAGCCGGCACATGTTGTATTTGCCGGCCTCCCCCTCCGCAAACAATAAATGGTATCTTGATATCTTTACCGCCAAAGTTTAAATAGCGGGTATAACATTGAAGGTTGTGCGCATGAGCGGATAAAAAAGCATCGGGCATGATAGCGGCCTGAGTGCAACAGTCGTCAATGTCAATCAGCATTTCCGTACTGGAAGAGTGAGTGCCGGCACTATAAGGCGGATGGTGGGTTGCAATCAGCAAAGCTTTACGTTTTCCGCCTGTCCTGGCTGCATTAATACTTTTAAGCGTTTTGGTCAGCCAGTCTTTTTGCTTGCTGCCAATAGCTGGTGCAGAAATATAGCCCGGGTTCTCTGCCATGTTTGAATATAGGCCGATAATATCAATAAAAGGCGTGTTCAAATACCAGTAAACGGCCGGCTGACTGATCATTTCCCGATAAATTGTTCCTGCTGCCGGAGGGACACCCGTTTTAGGCTGACAGAAGTTTGCCTGGAAAGCGCCCAGTGTTACTTTTTGGCCGGTGCTTGTCCCGTCATATTTAAATAGTTCGCCGTCATGGTTTCCCGGGATAGCTATGATTTTGCCCGGATAGGTTTTGTAAGGTCCATAGAATTGTGCATGATAGCCTTTATCCGTATTGTCATAATAAATCACATCGCCCAAATGAAAAAAGAAGGCAGGGGATGTGGCCGGGGCAGCAGGGTTATAATCTGCCGACATGGCATCGGCTACTACCTGTTGCATATTTCCGCTTGCCGAGAAAGTATCACCAACAGCATGAAATTTTATTGCGCCTGCTTGCTGGATTTCTGCCACCCCTTTGTTGCCAATAATTTCCGCCAGCAGCATGGTAGGGTCTCGAAAAGGATCAGGTATAGGTTCCAGCAGCGTTTTAATATAATCGGTCATCCTTGTACCTATACCATCAATTACAGGACGCTGATCTAAAGGTACATCTGTATAAAACGGTTGGGCAAAGCGTAGAACTTCGTTGGTTGAAGTTTTTTCGGTGATGCTATGTTTATCTTTCATAAAACAATTTTTAAAATACCAATTGCCGGTTTAGATTTATATCAGAAAAAGCACAGTGCTTCTTTTAGCACTAAAAAATCCGTGTTTAGATAGTATAAGCATAAAAAAATATTTTAAGCTTTTTGCAGGATAAAAGAAGCATAAGAAAATAGCTTAATCAGGCTCTAATTTAATAACTTGTTTTAATAAATACAATGATAGAGAACAATAATTTATCAAAAAAAAGCTTCTGCCAGCACTATTTAAAATACCCTTTCCTGTGGTTACTGGCATCCCTAAAAGTTTCTTTTTCTCTTTTTTGAGCGGGATTAAAGGTGAGGGCAAACAAATAATACTGGTTTTAGGGATGCATTTAAGTTGATATCAAAAAAATGCAATGCTTCTTTTACCCTTATAAAATTAGTGTTTGAAAAGTAGCGGTCAGGCATCAGCTTTCAGTTATCAGAGCTTTTCTATCGTCTGTGAACTATTTACTTTCAAAAAATGATCTGTTTAAATTTTACTATAAATTTAAAACAGCTTTAAATTTATTTTTCTAAAAACACAGCCTTTAATTGCTTAACTTTTTGATCGTCCAAATCAATTTGTACCCTCAAAAAATTATCCACCGAACCGAACTGCCGGTTAATTGCCGAAAATGTAGCATCCAGATATTCCTGTTTCGCCTGCATCATCTCTGTGGCCACATCTTTATCTATATGCATAGCATTAACCATAGCATCTTCGGCCTTTTTATTTTCATTCATGCGATAATAATTGGTAGCTGTATAATCCGCTACGATTGTACTGTAGGGTACACCCAGGCTGTATAACAACAAAGCTGCGCCGATGCCTGTCCGGTCTTTTCCTGCCGTGCAATGAAATAATAAGCTTTGATCAGAAGGCAAGCTTAACAGCTTATTAAAAAAGGGTTTATAACGGTCGGCAAGATAAGTTGTATTACTGTAAAAGATATTCATTGTAGAATCTCCGGCCTCTTTCCCCTTCAAACTGGCAATATATTTCATCCAGTTGTTCAAACTGTCGCTTCCTGCAGGGCATAGGCTATAGTTGGTGTTTGGGTTTAAACGGTCAGGCGCTTGCCTGGATTCCTGCTGGCCACGCAGGTCAACATCATAAGTTATCTTTCTTTTTTTCAACTCGGCAAGATCGGCATCCGTTAATTTGCTGATGTCCGCGCTCCTGTAAACCTTTCCCCATTTAACATGATGGCCGTCATTGGTGGTATAACCGCCCAAATCCCTAAAATTGGTAGCTCCCTGTAAAACAACATGTCTTTTGGCACTATCGGCAACTTGTGCCAGTAAATGGCCGCTCAAAACTACTATTACAAAAATCAATAGATATTTTTTCATCACGCAGTAAATTAAAAAAGCAGGGGTCCGGCCAAGTACCCCCTGCTTTAGGCTAAAACTTAATTCAATAATTATTTGGTCAACCACGTATCTTTAGTTGGGTCATCCGTACCTCCAAATTGTGAGGCTAAGGCAGCCTGGTAGTTAGTTGTATTATATGCTGCTTCGGTTGCAGGATAAATCCAACGGCGTGGCAGCAAACTATTGGGTGTACCAATACCCGCACCGCCTTGGGCAAGTGGAGGAATACCTGTACGGCGGTAATTATAAAATGCTTCCCAGCCCGAATTATTGAACATAGAGACATATTTCTGAGTCAATATCTGACCAAGGCCGGTGGCATTATCACCTGCGTAGGCTATGTTAGCTAAAAACAGAGGGATATTTACCGTAACAGTACCAAGTGTTTTTCCGGTAACATCACCAATGGTTAACGATTGTCCGTTAGTTAAACCGTACACAGCTAATGAAGCATTGATCCCATTACTGTACCATGTTGATGAAGTTCCGGTAAGCCATCCCCTGTTGATTGCTTCGGCTATGTTAAAGCACATTTCAGAATAACCTATAAATACAAATGGCTCGGCATTAGCGCCAGTGGCAGAAGGGTAGTAACGATTATAATTGGTAAAAGAATACATGCCATTGTTAGAGTTATTTAACAATGTAGCCTGCGATTGATTAATATCGGAACCTACATAAGCTGTAAAATTATTTACTGCTTTGCCTGCTGCAATTTGTGCCGGTGCAGGAGTGGCCGCTATAAAAGTGCGCGGATCCTGCGTGGAAGTTGTAATGGCTAAATAAGTAGCACCAATATTGGCAAAGTTATTATATGGATTAAAACCTAATGAAAAAATAGGATAACGGTTGGTATTGTTGTAAACATATACCATGTTATCCTTATTTGATGTCATTACGGGATATTGGGCTGGCGTATTAATAATTGTAGCAAACTGCTGAGTGATGTTCAAATCAGCATTATCAATGGCACGTTTGCTTAAACTGATCAATATCCTTAAACGGTAGGTATTAATGAGTTTCTGCCATTGTAAATAGGTAAACCCAAAAATATCACCGCTTGGGTCTAATGGCTGATTAGCGATTGCAGGATTGGCAGTAATCAGGTTACCGAGCAAAGTATTTGCGTTGTCCAATAGAGCAAGACAACTTTTATACACATCATGCTGCGAGTCATATTTAGGAGTAAGGACGGATACATCGCCTGCTTGGGAAAAAGGAATATCACCAACGCGCTGGGTTAACCAAATACCAGAATAAGCTTTAAAAAACTGACCCAAGGCATAATATTTATTGGTTTGGTTACCCTGTTGTGAAGTGGATTGTTTTTGCAATGCAATTGCATATTTCAAAATGTCATAACTGTCTGAAGTGTTACCAAAGTTATAATTGTTGTTGCCTCTATAATATTGATAATTTGCAATAACGTATTGTCCGGCAATAGCCGAGGGTGCCCATGGTTGTTCATCTGTTCGTATTAGTGTTGCAGTTAGGTGATTGAGCAATAAAGAAACGGGAACAATAGAACTTGCGCCTGCCACGTTAGGATTATCAATAAGATCCCCCTTTTGGCAACCTGTTATAGATACCAGGCCTATTGTCAATAATAGGGCAAATGGAATGAATGATTTCATTTTCATATTTTCTTAAAAAAGAATAATCAATTAGAATGTTAAATGGATATTAAAACCATATCGCCGTGCTGTCGGACTTGCCAAATCACTGCCGCCATTAGTGCCTACTATTGTCCGGTCTGATGCATTATAACCCGACGCATATTGGTCCAGGTCTATGTCTTTACGGGCAGCAAAGTACAACAGATTTCTGCCTACTACTGAGAAAGATGCCCTTTTTATAAATGAGCGTTCCAGTAATTTAGCAGGCAAAGAATACCCTAACGTTGCCTCGCGTAATTTTGCATATGAGCGGCTGATCATGTAATATTCATCCGCATTGCCTCCTATACCACTGGATACATAACTTTGAATCAAAACGGCTTTTGTATTTGGTGCAAAAGTTAATTGGTTCAAGTTAGTGATCTGGCCATTGGCAAATATTGGTGTACCGCTGGCAATTACCACACCAGGCCCAACATAAGCCGGTGTTGCGGCTAATGTACCTTCGGCAGTACTGTTCCATTCTGCTAAACGGGCGTTGCCAAAAGCTCCGGTAGCTGTTTCAACGGCGGTACCTCCGTTAACAGCATGATAATAAGTAAAATCATATATTTTACCGCCTATCCTGCCGTCGAACTGGAAACTTAAGGAGAAGTTATGATAGCTGAAATGGTTAGTGATGCCAAAAGAGAAATCCGGATTTGCATAACCCAATAAACCATTGTTTGAAATACCGCCTGGTGATTGCAAAGGTAAACCACCGCTTCCGTTTACGATATTGCCGCTTCCGTCCCTTACAAACTTGGTACCGTAAATAGCATCCAACCGCTCGCCTACGACAAAATTATGGCCATTTTGCTGCAAGAATGCCTGACTTCCATAAATAGACTTTAACGTTTCTTTGTAGGTTGAATAATTAACGTTAACATCCCAGTTCAGTCCGTCTTTACTTCTCAATACTGAACCCAGCAATTCAATTTCAAAACCATTTTTTAGGGTAGTAACACCATTTATCAACTGGCTGTTATAAGTTGTGGAAGTGGATACAGGTAGCTGGAAAATATTAGGGCCATTGGTCGTGGTAAAATAAGTAGCATTTAAACCCAGCCTGTTCTGCAAAAACTTAGCATCGAAGCCAGCCTCAAATGATTGAACATCAAAAGGCTTGATATTTGCATTAGCTATCGTATTTGATAAGGTTACAGAAGGTGTTCCATTATAAAAAGTACCAGTTGCAGAGGGCGATTCATTGACATAAGTTGGGCCATTATAAGGGGTATAAAGCTCTGAACCATATCCTAATAAATAGCCAACCGGCCTGGTATTCCAGCCTGTGCCTAATGCTGTTGAATTTAAAGCATTGTAAGAAGTACCGATTGTAGGCGATGTTAAGCCACCTTTAACATCTGCATATGAACCCCGTACTTTTAGGAATGAAAAAAAATCAGGAAACTTTAAATAATCTGTAATTACACTGCTTAGGGCAACGGAAGGATAGAAATAGGTATTGTTTCCGGAAGGCAGTGTTGACAGGTTATCAACACGATTGGTAGTGTTAATGTTAAAATAGTTTTTATAGCCGATATCAAATGAATAAAAACCACTGTAAACCTGCATTTTTGAGTTAAAGTTGTAAGTATACGGCTTGCCGCTGGAATTATTCAGGTTGTAAACCCCGGGTAATGCCAAAGCCTGGGTTGTGGCCCACTCCGAAGTATAGCTGAAAGAACGCTCACTGGCACCTGCCAATGCAGTAAAATTCCAGGCACCGAATTTATGATTGTAATTCAGGATCAGGTCTGTATTGTTTTCAACAGAATTGCGCTGGTCCTGCCTATAATCGCCGTACCATCCAAAATAATACCAGGGGAGATACTGGTTAAGGTTAGTTGATGCTGGTACATCTTCTGTATTTAGCTCATTATAATTATCTATTGCAGTACGTAAGCTCAAATTTAGATCATTAGTGAATTTATAAGTAAGCCGTAACGAGCCATAAAGATCTGTTTTAGTCCTTCCGCGCAGCCATTTATCAGCTATAAAATAAGCACTGTTGGTGCGTCCATACTCAGGCGCGTACTGTACTAATCCCGGAACGCCTTGAGGGCCTTGATAAATATTTTTTAAAGAATTAATATCATAATCCGACGATCCGTAAACTTTAAACATGTAAGCATAACTATTTGGGCCATAACTCACATCAGGAATATTAGGTGAATATTGTTCGTTCAAATTAAGGTCGCCTTCAACACGGAGTTTTGAAGTGATATCATAACCTGTTGATAACTTAAAGTTGTCAAGATTTAATTTTGTATTAGGAAAATCACCTTTTTGATAAGTATGCCCATAAGAAATATGGATATCATAATTTGATCCGCTGGCAGACAAAGCAAGCGTATTTGTATTGACATAACCAGTTTGTACAAAATTATTAAAGTTGTTTGCACCCCGGGCTAACCATGGGGTTTTTTGCCTGATACCTGTAACCGGATCGTATGGACTGTCATACTGTTGCGTTTGAAATATGCCGTCAAAGCGGGGCCCCCATTCGGGCAAGCGCTGGGTATTATCATACAGTTGATTACCATAGGTATATTTAAAATTGGTCCCACGTCCATATTGGGTCTGGCTTTGAGGCAATACGATAAAGCCTTTTTCTGCCTCTGTTGTGCTGTTGAAATCTACCTGCCAGCCTTTTTTATCTTTAGTGCCTTTCTTAGTGGTAATGATAATAGCGCCGTTAATACCACGAAAACCATATAAAGCAGCTGCATTAGGGCCCTTAAGTACGTTATAAGTGTCAATATCGTCCGGATTGAAATTATAAGTATCGGAGTTTACAGGCTCTCCATCTACCACATAAAGAATGTCCCTGCTGCCCCTAAGCACAACTGTTGGTGTACCAAAAAACTCGGAGCTGGCGCCAGCCAATACTTAAACCGGCCACTTTACCTGCCAATGAGTTTAAAGGGTTTGCATCGCGTGCCGTTGTCAGTTCTTCCCCCCTGATTTGTGTTTGGGAGTACCCCAATTTCTGCACCTCTTTTCTAACACCCAGTGCCGTAACCACTACTTCACTTAAATTTTTTGTGGTGGCATTCAATTGCAAGGACAGATTCGGCTCTGCACCTATGACTACCTCCCTGGTATCATAACCAATAAAACTGATGGCTAAAGTTTGGCCCCTATTGGCCGAGATCGTAAAACGGCCGCCATCGCCGGTAACCGTTCCGGTGGTTGTCCCTTTCAGTAAAACACTTACGCCGGGAAGTGGCTCGTTGTTTTCATCTGTAATAATGCCTCGAATTACATTCTGAGCATAAATATTGTTCACAAACGTGATAAAGACCACCAGTAAAAGGAGCAACCTTTTTAATTTCGGTAAAAATTGTTTCATGTAATAATTTTTACTGCGAAAGTATTTTGGTATTGTTAAGAAGATGCTAATTTTAGAATAAGAATACTTTATGTTATTGGATGCAAACCATACCAGGTTAATATATTATTTACAATACGCATTAAAACAATAAGTTGTCTAAATAAGTGCATATTCGATCTTTTAAAAAATCACCATACTTCTTTTACCCCTATAAAAATTGGTGTTTGCACCGATTTAAATAAACCAAAACCAAATGCCTGCCATTTTTTAGGTGATAAAAGAAGCATCGGAATCATATTGAACAAATTTTAAAATTGGCTGGCGTTCAGTCTTGGGTTTTGGCTGGCGTTTACCATTTCGGCGTATAAATTTTTGTAAAAGTAAAGCACCCATATTAAATCAATGTTAAAGGTAGTTTTTAACATTTTTTAAGTCGAAATAATATTCAGTCTGAAAACCTTGATGCTTCTTTTACCATCACTTTATTAGAAAGCTTTAGAGCCTGTTTAAATTATATTCAAAATTTTCGATGCTTCTTTTACCACCTAAAAATCATTAAATCCTTGTACTTTTTGCATCGGTTTAATAACTTGTGGATAACTATTTGTTAACATAAAACACACATCGCCTGCATCTGCAATAAATATATTTGCTTCCCGGTTCGGATAAATAAACAACCTTATTGCAGGCCGCAGCTTTGCACCACTGCAAAGCAAATTTTAAATTATGCTACCAACCTTGTGTTCCGTTTTGTTACCTCTAATCGGGCGTGTAGAACTAAGCGGATTTATATTGATCGTTTTTTACATCTGCTTTTTTGCTGTGCTGGCCTTCGAGTTTGTCAACGGCTTTCATGATACGGCCAACGCGGTTGCAACCGTCATCTACACCAAAACCCTGAAACCTTATCCGGCCATCATCTGGTCGGGTTTATGGAATTTTTTGGGCGTATTCGTCATTGGCACGGCTGTGGCCATGAGCCTGCTGAAATTGGTCCCGCTGGATAAACTGATCACCCTTCCGGTGCAGGTGGGTGCCTGCTTAGTGATTTCCATCCTGCTGAGTTCTATCATTTGGAACCTGGGGACATGGTATCTCGGCATTCCGTTATCCAGCTCGCACACATTAATTGGGGCGATGGTTGGCGGTGCCATCGCCTTCACCCATTATTACGGAGGTGCCGGTGTAAATTGGGACAAAGCCAAAGAGATCGCGCTATCACTGCTTATTTCTCCCTTAATCGGGTTTATTGGTGCATTGCTACTGATGGAACTGGAGAAAAAAGCGATCAAATCCAAAGAGCTTTTTCATGTTCCGGAAGGCGACAATGATAAGCCGCCAACGCCAATCCGGGTTTTATTGGTTACCACTTGTATGCTGGTCAGTTTTTTCCACGGAAGCAACGACGGCCAAAAAGGGGTTGGGCTGATGATGCTTGTTTTGATCACCTTTTTACCGGCTGCTTTCGCCTTAAACCCGGCTGTTCCTGATACCCAGATCATGGTCACCATCCATCATGTAGAAAAAACTTTGCCCGAAATAATACGTTCAGACCCGGAAGATAAAAAAGCAAGCCTTCAAATCAAAACCTTGATCGAACAGGTAAAACCGGCAATCAAAGGCAGGAAAGATAAGGATAAACTGCAAAAATTTGCATTGAAAAGGCAGTTGCAGAAATTGAACCAGGCGATAAAGACATTTGTCGAAAAGAAGCATTCAAAATTGCCCGAACCCATCAAAGAAAGTTTGAAAGCCGATTACAAAAGCTTAGAAAAAGCTACTGATTTTGCGCCGGTTTGGGTTCTGGCCGCTATTTCGCTGTCGCTGGGTTTGGGTACAATGATTGGCTGGAAGCGTATAGTGGTAACGATCGGGGAAAAAATCGGAAACCAAAGACTGAACTATGCGCAAGGTGCCACTGCCGAAATTGTAGCCGCTGCTACGATTGGTTTAAGCACTTGGCTGGGCCTTCCGGTCAGTACCACGCATGTATTGTCCAGCGGTGTGGCCGGCGCAATGGTTGCCTCCGGAGGAACAAAAAACCTGAATAAAAGTACCCTTAAAAACATTTTATTTGCCTGGGTGCTTACCTTGCCGGCGGCCATGCTGCTGGCTTTTTTGCTGTTTATGCTGCTGCATCTTTTGCTTTAAATACTTAGGGCCTGTTTAAATTTATACAAGATCCTTCGATATGCTCAGGATTGATACTAATGCTTCTTTTACCCTATAAAAATTGGTGTTTGTATCCATTTAAATAAATCAAAACCAAATGCCTGCCAATTTTTAGGTGATAAAAGAAGCATTGGATAGCTAAAAATCACAAGCCTGACGGAAAATAGATTTGGGATCAAAAAAAATGGACAAATTCAGAATTATCCGATTTGTCCATTTCGTGGGAGATACTGGGTTCGAACCAGTGACCCTCTGCTTGTAAGGCAGATGCTCTGAACCAGCTGAGCTAATCTCCCCTTTGCGTTTGGGACTGCAAATATAGAAGCGGAATCAATCTTTACAAAATTAAATTGAAAATAATGTTTAGTGGGTTCACTAACATCACTTTAAATACCTTTTGTATTGTTATTATTAAAATCCTTTTAAAACTTACCGTAACCAACATGCGCCATTCGTTCGCCCATTGCTTCATAAGCTTCATTTGGTACGGGTGCCCAGGTGCCTAAACCATCTACATAACGGTTATACATGCAAAAGGCAGCGGCAATCAGCACGGTATCGTGTATTTCCGTGTCTGTTGCACCTTGTTCACGGGCGGCAGCTACATCCGCTGCTGTAACGTTTTTACCGTTTTTTTGCACCTGATGGGCGATATGCAGTAAAGCCCTTAATTTATCCGAAACAGGGGTATTGGGCAAACCGGCTTTAATATCATCAATCAAATTTAAACCGCTTTTTAAATGGGCAGCAGCGGCGGCGGCGTGTGAAGTATGGCAGAAGTGGCATTGGTTCCAATAGGAAACGGACGCGGCAATGATTTCCCTTTCGCCGCTGGTCAGGCTTGATGGTCCGCGTAATAATGTTTCTGCTAGGTCTAATAAAGGTTTGGCAGTTTCGGGCCTGTAGTTCAGCAACCCTACAATCCCCGGTAATTCTTCATTGTTTAATTTTATATGGGCCATAATTAGGTTATTTGTTTGATCTGTTATCTTGGATGACAAGGTTAGGCTGAGGATCAGCGTTTAAATTTACTTATTTATTCACTTATACAAGTACATAAAATTTGTACCGGTAAAAGAAGCATCAAATTGATTTCTGCCCGGGCATCAACCCAACACCTCTTCCAGCACTTCATGCGAGCGGATCTGTCCGAAACCTTCTACATGCAATGCGTAATATTCAATTAGCCGGTCAATTAAATAACGGCGGATATCATTCGGCAGCTTAATCAACGGCAATTCTTCAAAGTTCTTCCCGATCAGCAAATTAAAATATTGGGTATAAGGCGGTGCTAAATAAAGGTTGTGTTCGGGTTTAGACGAGACAAACAAACCATCTTTCAAATCAAAATAAGCTGCACTTCCGGCTTCGTTCCTTTCGGGATGAAAACCTAAATACCGACTTAATTGCACTAAAAACAGCAAGTGGAAATTGGCCAGTCCCTGCTCCTGGTGGTCCAGCCATTCAATCGAATAAAAGATAAAATTGAACAGGTTTTCATCCGCAGATTCCTGCCTTACCGCTTTGTAGAGCACTTCATTCAAAAACATAACGAGCGAACTTTTGACTATTTCATAAGGAATGGTTTTTAAAACCGGTGCGTTTTTAAGCTCGGCCACGCGTTGGATGTTTCCGTTTGCTTTATTATAAACCACCATGTCCAGCAAATGCAGCGGCTGAAGCATGTTCCTGCTGATCTTTGCCCTCGGCTTTTTAACACCATTGATGAGGTAGGCCTGCAGTCCGAACTTGTCCGTAAAAACTTGCACCACCACGCTGCTTTCGCTGTAATCCGTTGTTTTAAATACAATACCGCGGGTTTTGTGTAACACACCTCTAAACTAAAACAAACTTTTTTCATTCAGCAGAAAAATAAATGCTTCTTTTGTCCATACAAAATTGGTGTAGGCCGATGCGGATTTTATACCGGTAAAAGAAGCATACACCTGTCCGTTTCATTCAGCTTGTTTTACATAAAGCAGTTAAAAATTCCAATAAAACCCGTATTTTTGCACCTCAAAAATTTGAGGTAAACGTATTGATGTACAAGGAATATAAGCAGCTTAACCTACCGGAACTCGGCGCCGAAGTCCTGGAGCTTTGGAAGCAGAACCACATCTTCGAAAAAAGTATCAGCAGCCGCCCGGCAGGCAAACCTTACACTTTTTATGAAGGCCCGCCTTCTGCCAACGGGATGCCCGGCATCCACCACGTAATGGCGCGTTCGATCAAAGATATTTTTTGCAGGTATAAAACGCTGAAAGGCTATCAGGTAAAACGCAAAGGCGGCTGGGACACGCATGGTTTGCCGATTGAACTGGCTGTTGAAAAAGCGCTGGGCATTACCAAGGACGACATCGGCAAAAAGATCTCCATTGAAGATTACAATGCCGAGTGCCGCCGGGAAGTAATGAAATACACCGATGTTTGGAACGACCTCACCGAAAAAATGGGTTATTGGGTTGACCTGGAAAATCCGTACATCACCTACAAAAACGAATACATCGAAACCCTTTGGTGGATCTTAAAGGAGTTTTACAAAAAAGGTTATCTGTACAAAGGTTATACCGTTCAGCCTTATTCCCCTGCTGCCGGAACGGGTTTAAGTTCGCATGAATTGAACCAGCCAGGCACCTACCGCAATGTAAAAGATACTTCAATCACGGCGGAGTTTCATCTGATCCCAAACCAAATCCATCCCTTAATTCCGGTTTTGTTTGAGGAAGAAGGGGAAGACACAGCGATTTTAGCATGGACAACCACGCCCTGGACCCTGCCTTCCAATTGTGCGCTGGCTATCGGAGATAATATTGATTATGTCAAAATCCGCACCTTTAACCCTTACACTTATGCGCCGGTTAGCGTTGTTTTGGCAAAGGATTTAATTAACCAATATTTTAAAAAAGAAAACGAGAACGGCGATTTTAAGGCATTTTCTTCTCGCCCATCTGGGGCTGGGGCTCCCTGGGAAGTTGCCGCCGAATTTAAAGGCACCGAATTAGTTGGTTTACGCTACCACCAACTGATGCCTTATGTTTCCAATGAAGATTTGGAGCAGAACGCTTTCCGCGTCATTTCCGGCGATTTTGTTACCACGGATGACGGAACCGGCATTGTGCACACCGCTTCTATTTTTGGTGCGGATGACTTTCGTGTGGCACGTGCAAACGGCGTTCCTTCTGTAATGGTAAAAGATGAAAACGGAAAAGAAGTGCCTTTGGTGAACAAACAAGGACGTTTTGTAGATGAAGTAACCGACTTTGCCGGACGTTTTGTAAAAGAAGAATATTACAGCGATGCCGAACGTGCCGATCCGGATTTTAAACCCACGGACGTACTCATCGCCATTAAATTAAAAGAAGACAACAAGGCGTTCGATGTAAAAAAATACGAGCACAGCTATCCGCATTGCTGGCGTACAGACAAGCCGGTTTTATATTATCCGCTGGATAGCTGGTTCATTAAAACCACAGCGGTAAAAGACCGGATGGTGGAACTGAACAAAACCATCAACTGGAAACCGGAATCAACCGGAACGGGCAGGTTTGGCAACTGGTTGGAAAACCTGGTGGACTGGAACTTGTCGCGTTCCCGTTATTGGGGAACGCCGTTACCGATCTGGAGAAGTGAAGATGGCACCGAAGAAATCTGTATCGGTTCTATTGCTGATCTTCAAAACGAGATCAGGAAATCAATCGATGCTTCTTTTATGCCACAAAACTTTGTATTGACTGATCTTCACCGTCCGTTTGTGGATGATGTTGTGCTGGTTTCTTCTTCGGGCAAAAAAATGTTCCGCGAGCCGGATTTAATTGACGTTTGGTTTGATTCTGGAGCCATGCCTTACGCGCAGCATCATTTTCCTTTTGAAAACAAAGAAGCTTTTGAAAACTCCTTTCCTGCTGATTTTATTGCCGAAGGTGTTGACCAAACCCGTGGCTGGTTCTTTACCTTGCACGCAATCGCCGTGATGTTAATGGATTCCGTTGCTTACAAAAATGTGGTTTCCAACGGTTTGGTGCTCGATAAAAACGGCAACAAAATGAGCAAGCGTTTAGGCAACACTGTTGATCCGTTTGAAACCATCGAGAAATACGGAGCAGATGCCACACGCTGGTACATGATCAGCAATGCTTCGCCCTGGGACAACTTAAAGTTTAATCTGGAAGGTTTGGACGAAGTGCGCCGCAAATTCTTCGGCACGTTGTACAACACCTATTCTTTCTTTGCTTTGTATGCCAACATTGATGGTTTTAAATATGAAGAAGCAGATATCGAACTGCAAAACCGGCCGGAGATCGACCGTTGGATCTTATCGCTATTAAATACTTTAAGCCAGGAAGTGGATGGTTTTTACGCTGATTTTGAACCGACAAAAGCAGCACGCGCTATCCAGGATTTTGTGGATGCACACCTGAGTAACTGGTACGTTCGTTTAAGCCGGCGCCGTTTTTGGAAAGGTGATTACAGTGAAGATAAACTTTCCGCTTATCAAACTTTATATTCTTGTTTGGTTACCATTGCCAAACTGATGTCGCCCATTGCGCCTTTTTTTGCCGAGCGTTTGTTTGGCGACCTAAACAGCATTACCCAAAAAGAAACTGTAGAATCGGTACACCTGGCAGATTTTCCGCCTTATCATCCCGATCTGGTTGATAAAGAATTGGAGGAAAGGATGCAACTGGCGCAGGATATTTCTTCGTTAACGCTTTCATTGCGCAAAAAAGTTGGGATCAATGTACGCCAGCCTTTGCGTAAAATTTTGTTGCCGGTCTTAGACAACCATTTCCAGCAGCAGGTAGGGCAGGTGAAAGAACTGATCCTGTCAGAAACCAACATCAAAAATATTGAGTATATTACTGATGATGCTTCTTTTATCAGCAAAAAAATCAAACCAAATTTTAAAGCTTTGGGCAAAAAAGTTGGGAAAGACATGAAGCTGGTTGCCGAAGCGATAGGGAAATTCAGTCAGGAAGAAATTACAGAACTGGAACAAAACGGACAGATCCTCATCCCTCAAACCCCGTACCTCATCCTTGCTTCCGACGTGGAAATTACGGCCGAAGATGTCCCGGGATGGCAAGTGGCTTCGCTGGGCAAGTTAACTGTTGCACTGGACGTGGCTTTAACAGAAGAACTAAAGCAGGAAGGCATTGCACGGGAGCTGATAAACCGCATTCAAAACCTGCGCAAGGGTCGGGGATTGGAAGTAACGGATAAAATTAATGTAAAGATAACCGGTAACCCGCTTGTTGCAGAAGCCGTAAGAAACAATTTATCCTATATTTGCGCCGAAATTTTGGCGGTTGACCTGGTACTGGATGCACAACTTGATAAAGAAGGTGAGAAAGTGACCATCAACGATGAAGAATTATTGATAGCAATAACTAAAGCAGAATGAAAAGCGAACAAAACGAAAAAACAAGATACTCAGACACTGAACTAAAAGAATTTAAAGACCTTATTTTAGACAAACTCCGCATCGCGAAAGAAGAACTTTTTTCGCTGACCTCTTCCCTCAGCAGCCCGAATTCAAACGGGACAGATGATACTTCGGGCACTTATAAAACCCTGGAAGACGGATCGGCAACACTGGAAAAAGAACAGATCAACCAGTTGGCTGCCCGTCAGAAAAAATTTATTGAGCAATTGGAAGCTGCCCTAATGCGTATTGAAAACAGGACTTACGGGATTTGCCGCGAAACAGGCCGTTTGATACCGAAAGAACGTTTGCGCGCCGTGCCGCACACCACGCTGAGCATGGAAGCCAAAATGAAACAGTATTAATGAAATCCACTTACACCAACCCTTTTTTAATTGCTGCTTTTATTGTGCTGGCAGACCAGATCCTGAAAACATGGGTCCGCACGCACATGTACATCGGTGAAGAAATAAAGCTGCTGGGCAACCGGGGTTTTTTGCATTACACCGAAAACAACGGCATGGCTTTTGGATGGGAACTGGGCGGGGAGGCTGGCAAATTAGCATTGACACTGTTTCGTATCCTGGCGGTTTCGGGTATTGCTTATGGTTTGGTTTACCTGATCCAACACAAATATCATCGTGGTTTAATCCTGAACATAGCCTTGATTTTCGCTGGTGCGCTGGGCAACATTATTGATTCTGCCTTTTACGGCAAGCTTTATCATTATGCACCTTTGTTTCAGGGCCGCGTGGTGGACATGTTTTATTTTCCGCTGCTGACGGGTATTTTCCCTTCCTGGGTGCCGGTTTGGGGCGGAGAAGAATATATTTTTTTCAGGCCGGTATTTAACGTGGCCGATGCTGCCATTTCCATTGGTGTGGTGCTGATTTTACTCAATCAAAAGAAGTATTTTAAAGAAGCCATTAAAGAAGAACCGCAACCCAACAGCGAAATTGTTGAAGAATGATTTGAATTGTCATCCTGAACTTGTTTCAGGATCCCTCAGGCAACGATAGCAAACTTTTCACGAGGGATGCCGAAACGAGTTCGGCATGATAAAAAACCGGAACATCCTTCCGGTTTTTTGTGCCCGATAGTCAAACGGATACGGTGCTTCTTTTACCGGCATAAAAACAGTACCGGCAATAATATCAAATATTTTTTGTGTTTGAGCAGCAATCTTTTAAGCTGCATTTGAAGAAAAAACCGACTTTTACTTTTACCAAACGTAAGATTGTGCGTCTATCAGACAAATCTATCCATCATGAAAAAGTTATTGCCCCTTTTATTACTGGTATTTATAAGTGCCGCTACCTTTGCCCAAAGTGTTGACCTGCGGAGAAAGATCCAGGTTACCGGAAGTGCCGAAACAGAAGTGACGCCGGATATTATTTATTTCAGTATTTCACTAAAAGAGTACATGAACGGCAAAACGAAAGTCAGTATCAGTACCTTAGAGCAGCAACTGCAAAAAGCCGTGAACGCTGCAGGTATTGCCAAAGCTGATTTTACAATCAACAATTTATCGTCCTACAATTATTTGCCGGAGAAAAAGAAGAATGCCGATTTTCTGGCTGCCAAACAGTATCGTTTAAAACTGCACGACCTGAACAAGATCAACCAGATTCTGGATGTGGTTGATGATAAAGGCATTCAATCAACCGGAATTGATGGTTACGATTATTCTGGCATTGAAAACTTAAAAAACGAGTTGAAACTGAAAGCCTTAAAAGCAGCTCAATCCAAAGCCACCTTTTTATTAAGCGGGATTGGTGAAAAATTAGGCGGCGCGATTGATATTCAGGAGATCAACAACGAACCGATGCAGCAACCTGTTTATCGTAGCATGATGATGAAAACCGCTACTGCAGATGCAACAGAACCTGATATTGATTTTAAAAAGATCAAACTGAATTACCAAATCCAGGCAGTTTTTGAAATTGTGAAGTAGAAAGCTTGTTTAGCGGTCAACACCAATTTTATAAGGGTAAAAGAAGCATTGAAATTTACTTTTGCAATGCTGAAACGGAAATGAACAGCATAAAAAACACGCTACATTTTCAACAACTTTTATCAATATACTTGTGTTCAATAGGAGCATCGAAAGCATTAAATGAAAAGGACAATTATTGTTGCATTTGTATTTTTGGTTTCATTAGAAGCCTGCAAACACAAAAGTGGAGATGAAGGATCAATTGTTTATCAGTTGGAATACCAATTGCCCGATAGTTTAAAACGATATGCGGAGTATCTGCCAAAAGAAGCAATCGTATATTTTAAGGGGGATTCGACCGTAAGCATCCAAAGGGCAAACGAAGAATCTACCACCGTAATTACCGACAGGAAGACCGATTTTATGCGCGTTCTGCTTCGGTCTCCGGCCAAACAATTTGTGGTAGATTACAACAAAACGGACCAGGCAGCAGAAACCGGCATTTTACCACCGCATACAATTACCAAAGGGAAAGATGTTAAAACGATTGCAGGTTATAAAGCCGTTAAATATCTTTTTAAGGATAAACTATCAGATGAAACGACAGAAATGTGGTTCACAAAGGCTATTGCCATTATCCCTAATTCTTTAACCAGGATATTGGATTCAACTTTAGGTGTACCGCTGATGTTTACCATCAATCAAAATGGCATGAAAATGAAAACTACGGTTAAGGAAATTAAATTTGAACCCGTTCCGGCTTCGGTATTTTCAACGCCTAAAGGATATACACCGCTAACACCGCAGCAGTTGAGGGAGATGCCTGTAGCAAATTAAACATCGTCTTTTAAAACAGTAATGGCCTGTTTAAATTTTGGACTAAAGGCTGGATAGGATAAGAACAACTTGATCAGCATCAGGGAAAACAAACCCGCACCATTTTTTAGTTGGTAAAAGAAGCATCGGCAAACATCTTTCATAAAAACAAGCTTTATTTTATTTGTCCTGATTCCAAACTTAAATTTCCTGTTTCGGTTCGGGATGCTTCTTTTATCGGCAAAAAGTTGTTGTTGGATTTATACCGATAAAAGAAGCATGCAAACGCTAAAGTTGGATGGGTGATGAAACCGGGAAGTTTTTCCCCGGGACAATAACAAACCGGGTAATTTCCTCCCTGTTTATTGTCTTTTTTTGGGGATTAGATGTGATCTAAGCATAAATAGGTTTTGGAACAGGCTTTGTAAAAGTATGTGTGTAACACATACTTAAAACTTTTAAAGTCATGAAAAAATTAATCTTACTTGCTGCAATTGGCCTTACTTTAACCGGTTCACTTTCTTCCTGCTCATCCCGGGTGCGTTATGCCCATTCTTCTTACATGCGGTTCAAATAGTTAGGGGAAAAGAATCGGATCAGATCGTAAACTGATCCCTGTTTATAAAAGCGCTATTAAACCCGTCCATCCGGTTTGATGGCTGGCGCCTAAACCTTTACCCGTATCTCCATGAAAATACTCATGGAACAAAATATAATCTTTAAAATGAGGATCTTGATTAAGTTTTTCGTATCCGCCAAAAACCGGACGTTCCCCTTTTTCATCCCTTAAAAAAATATTTTTTAAGCGTTGACCAAGTAACGCGGCGATCTCAGAAAGCGGGTAATATTTTCCTGAACGGGTTGGATATTCTACCTTGAAGTCATCGGTATAATATTCCTGGAATTTGAGCAGCGACTGGATCAGCATATAATTGATCGGCATCCAGATTGGCCCGCGCCAATTGCTGTTGCCGCCAAACATGTTCGAATCACTCTCGGCAGGATCGTATTTCACTTCGTAATCCGTTCCGTTCAATACATAATGGTAAGGCTGGTCCTGATATTGTTTTGAAATAGAACGGATACCGTAGTCTGATAAAAATTCTTTGGTGTCCAGCATTCGGCGCAGCAAAAGCTTCATCCGATGGCCGCGCAGCAACGAAAACAAATGCTGTTCGTTGCCTTTTGTATCTTTCCAATAACTAACCAGTTGCACCAGGTCCGGGCGCTGGTTCATAAACCGGTCCAACTGGTCTCTTAATTGGGGCAGTTTGTTCCATTTATGTTCATCAAATACAATTACGGCAAACATCGGTATCAACCCTACCAGCGTACGCAGGCGCAAACGGTCATTTGTGCCATCAGGCTTGCGAAATAAATCATAATAAAAGCCGTCCTGGTCATCCCATAAACCTAAAGAATCTTCGCCCATATTAGCGATGGAACCTGCAATGTAAAGGAAGTGTTCGGCAAATTTGATCGCCATGCTTTCATAAACCGGATTGTAAACAGCCAGTTCAATACTGATCTGCATCATACTTACGGCATAAGTGGCCATCCAGCTGGAACCATCGGCCTGTTCTAAAAAACCACCGCCCGGAACAGGTGCACTGCGGTTAAAAACACCAATATTGTCTAAACCTAAAAAGCCGCCTTCAAAAACATTGTTGCCTTCGCTGTCTTTCTGGTTTACCCACCAGGTAAAATTAAGCAGCAACTTCTGAAAAATACCCTCTAAGAAGAGCATGTCTTCTTTTCCTTTTGCCTTTTTATCCAACTGATAAATGTGCCAGGCTGCAAGGGCATGAACGGGCGGGTTAACATCACTAAAATCCCACTCATAAGCGGGAAGTTGTCCGTTGGGATGAATGTAAGTGACGCCAACCAGTAAACTAAGCTGATTTTTTGCAAAATCAGGATCAATTGCAGCTAAGGTGATACAATGGAAAGCCAGGTCCCAGGATGCAAACCAGGGATATTCCCACTTATCCGGCATGGATAAAATATTATCAGCTACAAAATGTTTCCAGGTATGATTACGGCCTTGTAGCCTGCTTTGTGGCGGAGGTGTAAAGCCGGGATCGCCTTTAAGCCAAGTATTTACATTGTAAAAGTAGTATTGCTTGCCCCAAAGCATCCCTGCAAATGCCTGCCGCTGCACCAATCGTTCGTCTGCATTGGTTAGGTTTTTTTGTTTTTCTGCATAAAACAAATCCGCTTCTGTTTTGCGTGCATTTACGATACTGTCAAAATCATCAAAAGGGTCTGGCTGATAGTTTACAGAAAGCCGGAGCCGGAGTTGAGCGCTTTGCCCTGCCGGAACATTTAACTGATACCAGATTGCTGCTTTTGTGCCTTCTTTTTGAGGGTTTACGGCAGCAGTATTGTTATTAACGACACGGTTATGGATGCCATCTTTAACAAAAGGCGAAGCATTGGGCGAGTTGTACAGCCGTTCGTTATTGGTTTCGTTTTCTGTGAATAATAATTCGGCATCTTTATCTATATGACAGTAATAGTTGCCCAACTGTTCGCATTCCAGCAATAAAGTACTTTTGTCCTGATGGCTGATCTTTGGCTTCGCCTGCCCCGGGTTCCAGCTCCAGGTGTTGCGGAACCAAAACTGCGGCAACACATGCAAAGCCGCATTTTCATTGCCACGATTGTAAATGGTGTATTGGATTAAAATATCATCTTCCTTATTTTTAATATATTCTATAAAAACATCAAAATAACGGTTCTGGTCAAATAAACCGGTATCGATCAGCTCAAATTCCGGGTCGAGCCTTCCCCGACGCTTGTTTTCATCAATAAGCCAGCTGTACGGATAGGCATCCTGCGTGTATTTGTACAACATTTTCATGTAGCTGTGCGTTGGCGTGCTGTCTAAGTAATAATACAGCTCCTTCACGTCCTCGCCATGGTTTCCCTCGCCGTTGGTCAACCCGAAAAGGCGCTCTTTTAAAATCGGGTCTTTACCGTTCCATAAACCTAAGCCCAAACAAAGCAGTTGCTTGTCGTCACTAAAACCGCCGATCCCTTCTTCGCCCCAACGGTAAGCCTTGCTGCGTGCCATGTCATGGGTAATATAATTCCAGGCATCTCCATTTGCACTGTAATCTTCCCGCACCGTTCCCCATTGGCGTTCTGTTAAATAGGGTCCCCATTTGAGCCAGTTGTTGTGCCCGGAGTAATTATCGTTGATACGGCTTTGTTCGGTAGTGATGTTCATGGGAGGTTAATCTATATCATGAAGATAATGTTTTATCCCGATCGTTTATTTTAAAGAAGGGTTTTAGGCTGATGCTTCTTTTATGCCATAAAAATTGGTGTTATGCTATTACTTTTAGATATCATCCATGAGCAATTAACTACAGGTTTTATGTTTTTTACAGGGATAAAAGAAGCATGAATGTTAACCCTGATGGCTATGGTGAAATCAGGGTCAACGATAACTTAAGGAAGATGCCTTCAACCCAAAAACCTCTTTCAATGCTCTTTTTGCGGCATAAAAACCGCACATGCCATGTACGCCGCCGCCCGGAGGAGTGGAAGAAGAGCAGATATAAATGCCTTTTGCCGAAGTTTTATAAGGCGACCAGCGCAAGGCTGGCCGGGTAAACAACTGCCTGATGTCCAAAATACCACCATTGATGTCGCCGCCGATATAATTGGGGTTATAAGCTTCCATTTGTTCTGTGTTCATGCTGTGCCTGGCCAAAATCAAACCCCGGAAACCGGGCGCAAAACGTTCGACTTGTTTTTCTATGATTTCTGTCATATCAGCTTTACTTCCGTTGGGTACGTGGCAGTATGCCCAAGCGGTGTGTTTGCCTTTTGGTGCACGCGTTGCATCAAACAGACTTTGCTGCGCCAACAGTACAAATGGCTTTTCTGCTTGTTTCCCTTGGGAAGTTTGTTTTTCACCGACTGCAATTTCCTCCAAAGTATTACCTAAATGGATAGTTCCGGCCTGGCGGCATTCATGAGCGGTGAAAGGGATTGGCCCGTCCAGTGCCCAGTCTATCTTAAAAATGCCCATGCCATAACGGTATTTTTCGAGCTGCCATTTGTAGAGGGAAGAGAAACGGTGGCCGGCAATGTTAAGCAGCTGCCGTGGTGTAACATCCAACAAAACAGCTTTTGAAGAAGGAAGTTGCTGCAGGTTTTTTACCTCAAAATTTGTTTCGATCTTTCCGCCGAGCGAAATAAAGTAAGCTGCCAGCGCATCTGCGATTTTGCCTGAGCCGCCTTTTGCCATCGGCCATCCGCCTAAATTACCGTTGGCAAGCAAAACCAGGGCAATGGCCGAAGTGGCTCGGTTGGATAAAGGCTGGATGCCGTGAGCTGCCGTGCCCGCCCATAAACCGCGTGCTTGTTTTGTCCTGAATTTTTTGGCCGTATGTAAAGCCGATGGCAAGGCATCCAAACCAAAACGGGCCAGCTTAAAAGGATATTTTGGAAAATGAAGCGGGCCAAGCACGTCTGGTGCAAGTTTTGGCCAATCGCGCACCAGGGGTTTAAGTAATTTTAAATAAGGTTTGCAGTCAATGCCCAGCTTAATACCGGTTTGTTCGGCCGAACCAAATAAGGCAGCCGCTGTGCCGTCATCAAAAGGATGGGCCACAGAGACGGGCGGGTAAATATATTCCAAACCAAAATCAGCCAGCGGCAATGTTTTAAAAAAGGGGGAAGCTGCCGCCAGCGGATGGATGGCCGAGCATACATCGTGTATAAAGCCAGGCAAAGTAAGTTCGGCAGAGCGTAATCCGCCGCCAATTTGGCTTTTACCTTCCAGCAGTAAAACCGAAAGGCCTTGTTGCTGCATTTCAATCGCGGCTGCCAGTCCGTTAGGGCCGGAACCTACTACCACAACATCAAAACCGCTTGTTTTTTTAAACATGTACTTCTTTTGTCACAACATTTTTTGTTTACACACAGGATTCGTAATGTATAGGTTTATTTCTTCACACCTAAAAAATAATTATTTATTTACGTTGAAACATTAAATGTAGTAACCAGAAGCAATTACTTTTTGTAAATTGTTTTTGGATGAAGCAGGATACTTCTTTTATGCCTTAAAAATCGACAATAATTTTTCCGGAAAATCATCAAAGCAATAACTTTGCGCAGCGGGACCAAACAAATTATGATGAAACCAGGAGATAAAGTAGTGTGCATTGATGCGATAATTGATGCCGAAAAAGCAGAAGAGATCCGTAATGATTTTGAGATCTGGATCACAAAAGATAAAGAATATACCATCCGCGAAATAATGGACAACAACGGCATTGTACCCGGTGTTTTACTGGAAGAAGTACACAATTTCCCCAAATATTTTAAATTGCTTGGCCGTTACCAGGAACCGGCTTTTGCCATCTGGCGGTTTAGAAAACTAAACTACGTTTCCCAAACAGAAGCTGTGGAAGAAGAACACGAACTGGTAGAAGTTGGCGTACAAAAACGGCCTGAAAAGGAAAAAGGCCTTAATTGAATTTTTCCTGATGCTTCTTTTAACCTTCCTTTTTTGGTTCAAGTAAACCCTGTGTCAGGTTTTTCCATTGATGGTTTGAAAAACCCAGTATAGCGCCTAAAGCAACCACTGCATGCCGTACCGTGCCCCAAACGCTATCTGCATGCAGGTTAGGCACCTCGTTTCGCCCATGCACTTCTGCGCTAACGGTATTTCCTTTCCGCTTAACTACAAACGTACTAGTGGCATCTTCGCCAAAAAAATGGGCGGTATCCGCAGTTGGGTTTTGTGGATTGGAAGAAGGCCGCACCCGGATAGATACAACCTGCACATCAGCTACAGCATCTGTTTCATCCTGAATGTTTTCTACCCGGACCCAATCTTCGCCGTTGCCGCTTTCCGGCCCTGGCGCGGGGATGTGGATTTTAAAACAATCGCCCTGCTGCACCGGGCGGTCAACTTCCAAACCATGGCTGTTGGTGAGCTGAAACCCTGAGGAAAAACCTTTTGCAATTTCCCCCCAGTGCGATACATCCAACAGCCTTTTTTTTGCTGTTTCAAAAAGCTTTCCGGCTTCTTCAGGGCTGTTTAAAGTTACTTGGTGCAGCGTATCCAACTGGTTGCCTTTTTGCTGCTCCGGTATGTTTTGATCTTCTATCGACATAAACTTCTTTTAAAAATCAACACAAAAAAACAGTAGTAGTTTTATGGTTTTTGGGAAGATGGAAAAACGTTGTTTCAGCTTTAAATTCTATTCACGCTATATCCAAAATATCGCCGGGTTTGCAATCCAGCACTTTGCAAATAGCTTCCAATGTATCAAAACGTACACCTTTGGCTTTACCGGTTTTTAAAATAGAAAGGTTAACAGTAGTTAAACCAACCTTTTGCGACAGTTCATTTAATGACATTTTGCGTTTGGCCATCATCACATCTAAATTTATAATGATTGCCATAGCTATATAAATGACTCGTTTTCGGTTTTGAATTGATTGGCGATTTGTAGTAGCTCGGCAAATAAAAAGATGCTTAAAGAAAAAAACCACATCAATGCAGAATTCGCAAAAATCAATAAACAAGTGTACCAGATAGCATCCAGTTTTGACTCAAATGAAGTCAAATTATACATAAATTGTTTATAGTATATTAATGTTTGAAAGGTGGGACTAATCAATGTTACCGCTACAGACCAAAATCCAATAGCTCTTATTTTGTTATAAAACTGCGGTTGCCATTCATTTTTGCGACTATATGATCTAACTATTTTCCATAAATTGATACTCATCACAAGTAAAATAACGCCTGTAATCGATCTTGCAATAGTGATCCAAAATCCTATCTTATTTTGGGGATTTTGAGTGAATGTTTGGATAATTAGATATATGGACGATAGTAAAGAGGCTAATATTGCAACCCAGATCAATACAAAAATGCGTTTAGTTTTTAATGATTTCATGGCTTTAAATTTTAATCAAAACTAAACAATAATTAAATCAAAACAAATAATATTTAAAATAAAACATTAAATATTTAAAATTTTAAGTTGATAATAATTTATTGAAGATGATGCTTCTTTTATCACCTAAAATTCATTTCGCCCAAAAAATAAAAATTGATTTTGTACAACCAAACAGATGCTTACTTTTAAAAAATGGATTCAACGATTACAATTCCTGTACTTGATGCTGCCGAACTCCGCGTTTTAGGCGTTTTAATGGAGAAAAGCAAAACCACGCCCGACTATTATCCCATGACTTTAAACAGTTTGACAACAGCATGCAACCAAAAATCTTCCCGAAAGCCAATTGTGGATTATAATGAAGAAACGGTTGTGCTGGCTTTAAATTCGCTTAAAAAGAAAGGCTTGACCTCTACGGCCACCGGTGGTTCTATCCGTTCGGTAAAATACAAACACAATTTTGCCATCGTTTTCCCGGTGGTGCCGGCCGAAGTTGCGTTGATTTGTTTACTGATTTTACGCGGGCCGCAAACGCCGGGCGAACTCAACACCAATTCGGGCAGGTTGTATGAGTTTGAATCGTTGGAAGAAGTGCAAAGCGTTTTAGAAAAGCTCTCGCGGCCCGAAATGCGTTTTGTACAGCAATTGCCCCGCCGCAGCGGACAAAAAGAAGTCCGTTACGCACATTTATTAGGCGGGGAAGTTGAGTTTGAGGAAGAAGAACTCCCACAGGAACCGGCACGCCGTTCGGTAGGCGAACTGGAAACACGCATTACCCAATTAGAGCAGGATTATTTAACGCTAAAAGAAGCATTTGATAAGCTGATGAAGGAGTTGGGGGTTTGAGGTGCTGGGAACGGCAACCGTTAAAAACAATTTATTCTGATGAAAAAAATAGTTTTGTTTATGCTGATGCTTGTTGGTTCAGGCCAGATAAAGGCACACAAAAACATTGATAAAAGGAGTAGCGGCAACCCGATGTTCCCCGGTTGGTATGCCGACCCGGAAGCAGCTGTTTTTAATAAGCAATACTGGGTTTATCCTGCGTATTCTGCACCTTATGAACAGCAGGTTTTTATGGACGCTTTTTCATCCCCTGATCTGGTCCACTGGACGAAACACCCGCATGTGTTGGATTCATCCGCAGTAAAATGGGCAAGAAGGGCTATGTGGGCACCAGCCATCACCAAAAAAGACGGTAAATATTATTTGTTTTTTGGGGCGAATGATATTCAGGGCATCTCTAAAAACCCGTATTATTTGTTTGGCCTCACCTTTAATTTCTCTCCATTGGAGAGGAAAAGGAGCGTTTTTAGAGATACCCTTCAGAATGATCAGCAAACCGGTGGGATTGGTGTTGCCGTTGCTGACCGCCCGGAAGGGCCGTTTAAAGATTATCTGGGCAAACCTTTGATCGGTAAAATCGTCAACGGCGCGCAACCGATTGACCAGTTTGTGTTTAAAGACCACGATGGGCAATATTATATCATTTACGGCGGTTGGGGCCACTGCAATATGGCCAAACTCAATGCTTCTTTTACCGGCTTTATTCCGTTTGCCGATGGTATTACGTTTAAATCCATCACCCCAAAAGATTACGTAGAAGGCCCTGTGCTTTTTACACGGAAAAACAAGTATTATTTGATGTGGTCTGAAGGAGGATGGGGCGGCCCGGATTATCGTGTGGCTTATGCCATGGCAGATTCTGTAGATGGTCTGTTTACGCGTATCGGTACTGTTTTAAAATAATATCCAAAAGTAGCAACCGGTGCCGGCCATCATTCGGTTGTCCGGGTTCCGGGAACGGATGAATGGTACATTGTTTACCGCCGCCGCCCTTTAACCGAAACCGATGCCAACCACCGCGAAACTTGTATCGATAAAATGTATTTTGATGAGGATGGGTTGATAAAACCGGTGGTGATTACGAAGGATGGAGTTGGGGAGAGAAGGTTAAAATGAGGGTATTTTTTAAAGGATTGCTGATTTTAAAGTAGGGGACAGGATTTTGTAATCCTGCTATCGAGGCATACTAATTTTAGATGTATTTATGTAATATAAATGCTTCTGTTATTAATTTATAAATAAAAGTTAAAATGTAACAAGCCTTTCATATCTTTAAATATGAAGTACTCTTTATTTATTGTTATATGCTTTATATATCTAAATGCATATTCAAAAAGCAGCGATAGTTTATTATGTAGTAAGATTACTTATCAATACGATCAATTCGAGCATACTAAAAATTATGATACTCCTATGGGGCTTTCATCTGGATATACAATTAGCTTTCAAAAGGTTATTCATAAAGGCATATCAACATATTATTTATATTTATCTAATGGAGATGTTTCTCCTATTTTTGATAGGGGGGTAATTATTCTTTTAGCAAACAATCACAGGATTAATAAGCCTTTAACAAAAGTTTCGAGCAGTGTAATCTCTTATGGTTATTCAGTTAGTGCATTAGTTACATTAAATACCAACGACATAGCTTTGTTAAAAAAATATTCTATTACGAATTTTAGACTTTATATAGGCGACCTCAAAGTAGATGATGGAGATAAGTACAAAACTCTTTTTAATTGTTTAGTTACAAAAAAGTAGTCTTTGTACTTTTTACAATTTGAAATTATTAGGCTTTATTAATAGTAAATCCTGTTGTATTCAATTATTTGATTATATATTATTCCGAATTTGCAGTTCGACCTTCTGAGCTTTGAAATTTTCAATACCACTAATAACGAAAAAGACAATTTACTATTTCACCCAACCTTTCAGAATAAAATCAATAGAAAGATCTTCATCCAACAAAGGCCAATGAATACCATATCCTGCAGGAGAAATTTTAAAAAAGTTCCTTTCTATATCATTAGCCAGTACCAATTTTTTGGAAACGTTGTCTAACGGCAGCTTAATTGAATTTCCATCAATTTTTAAGCAAATAGAATTCTGTTCAAAAGAAACAGATTCAATATGATGTGTCGCGATCATTTTTAGTAATTAAAAAAAGCATTCCAAGATTCTATAATCAAATCAAAATGCTGGTAAATAATTTTTTTGATCTCTCTCTTTGAAGCAGGATTAACATTAAAAGAAAATGCTTCAACAATTTCAACTTCCTCTGTTAGTAACCAATATTTACATTCCATGTCTCCTTTTTCGGCATGTATATGAATTGGTTCTGATCCTTCATTAGCATAAAAAAACAATCTCCAACCATAAATATAAAGTATTGTTGGCATTTAATTCAATTTGTTAAAGATAAAGCTATTTTGTAATTTACGATAATAGTTATGTTTACTTAACAGCACTATAAAAATATTTTCTATAATAAAAATCCAATGATCGTAAACTACACCGAAATCGGCTGGGAAATTATTTTGCAACGTGCACACGGCAGTTTGGCAGCACAAATAGCAGCGCACTGGAAAAAAGAAGAACGGCCGAAGTGTTTAAACAAGGTTTGCTGGCTGCGGAAGTGCAGGAAAATGTTTGCGTAATCAGCAAGGAAAAAGCTTGAACAACTTAAATTGCAATTACTGTTTTTATGCCGATAAAAACAGTATCATGGAAAATAAGGCTGCAACAACGGTATTCAAAAAGTTAACCGCATTGTTGCCTAAATAACCTTTCCGCTCTAATGTAGCTCCGAGGACAGAATCGGTCAGGTTTCCTATCGTTCCGGCAATAATGATCCACCAAAAATGAATATCCCAGCCAAAGCTTAAAGCGTAAACAGCAGCAATGATGGTGCTTGCCGCCAGGCCAAACAAGGTTCCTTCCAAACTTATCACGCCATCCAGCCCTTTCTGGTCCTTTTTAAAACTCATGATGTTGTAAAAGTTCTTTCCGTAAACCGTTCCCAGCTCCGAAGAAATGGTATCCGCAGCAGCAGAAGCTAAGCTTGCCGCCATCATCAACCTAAATAAAACAGAATTTGCCGGGTAAAAGAAGCATAGCAAACCCATTGATCCGGCCGTTCCAACGTTTGCCAGCACTTGCCCGGCTGTCCGCTGGCCTTTGTTTTTTTCGGCAATGCCCAATGCTTCTTTTACACTTGTTTTCCATGCAGTGGCCATAGCCGCCAACAGGAAAAGTACCGCTGCCAGCAATACGCCGTAATAACCCGCGCCGAGATACAGAAAAACCCCTAACACTGCGGCAGTCAACGCGCCTGGCAGCGTAAGTTTTTTTGTTTTAATGCTGAGGAGGATGCCAGTCAACAAAATTACGGGCAGGAAGTAATCCGCAGGTTGCATGAAGCAAAGTTAGTAGTATGGCTTTGGTTCGGCAAATTCGCCGTTACAAACAGACGCACCAATTTTAAGTGCATAAAAACAGCATCCTCATCCTGTAATTATGTTTAATCAAATAAGCTTTTATTTTGTTTAGGTTGATGAAAAGGGCAAACATTGAACTTGTCATTTGCAAATCCAATTCAATTGCGTTACCTTTCGAATCTTTGCTTTTAAATTTTGGACGTATCTTTGTTTTCCTTCAAAATATCCTATGAACAGACCTGAAAATAGTTCTGAAAATACAGATGTAATTTTAATTGGCGCCGGTATTATGAGCGCCACCCTTGGCGTGATGCTTAAAGAACTGAACCCGAATTTAACCATAAAAATATTTGAACGGCTGGATGGTGCCGCGGCAGAAAGTTCTGATGCCTGGAATAATGCCGGGACCGGCCATTCTGCTTTTTGCGAATTAAATTATACGCCCGAACGGGAAGACGGCTCTATTGAAACGTATAAAGCTGTTAAAATTGCCGAATCTTTTGAAGAATCTAAGCAGTTCTGGTCTTTTTTATTGGAACAAGGCTTTTTAACAGATGCGCCTGGTTTCATCAAAAGCATTCCGCACATGAGCTTTGTTTGGGGCGAAAAAAACGTGGAATACCTGCGTAAAAGATACGAGGCACTCAAAAAGCACCATTTGTTTAAGGAGATGGTTTATTCGGAAGACCCTAAGCAGCTAACCGAATGGATACCTTTGGTGATGGACGGCCGCGACCCGAACGAAAAAGTAGCCGCCACACGGATGCAAATTGGTACGGATGTCAATTTCGGTGCGTTAACAAAAGCACTGTTTAACCAGTTAAAAACCATGAAGGGCGTTTGTTTGGGATACAGTCACGAAATCAGGGACCTGGAGCAAGGCAAAGACGGTTCCTGGACGCTGAAGGTGAAGGATTTAACAACCGGCCAAAGCAGAAAACTAAGTTCTAAATTTGTGTTTATCGGTGCCGGAGGGGGTTCTTTGCCGCTGCTGGAGAAATCGAATATCCCGGAAGGAAAAGGTTTCGGCGGTTTCCCTGTAAGCGGACAATGGCTGCGTTGCATCAACCCAAAAGTGATTAAACGCCACCAGGCAAAAGTTTACGGTAAAGCCGCGGTTGGTTCGCCGCCCATGTCTGTCCCGCATTTAGACACACGTATGATCGAAGGCAAAAGGGAACTGCTGTTTGGCCCGTATGCCGGGTTCTCTACCAAATTTTTGAAAAACGGATCTTATTTCGATTTGCCTTTATCCATCAAAGCGGATAATATTTTGCCAATGATGTCGGCAGGAATAAAAAACATCCCTTTGACCAAATATTTGATCAACCAGGTGCGGCAATCGCCGGAAGACCGTTTGGAAGCTTTGAAAGAATATCTGCCAACGGCAAAAATGGAAGATTGGGAACTGGAAACTGCAGGCCAACGTGTCCAGGTAATCAAAAAGGACCCGGTAAAAGGAGGTGTGCTGGAATTTGGAACAGAAGTAGTGAGTGCGGCCGATGGCAGTATTGCTGCTTTGCTGGGTGCATCGCCCGGTGCTTCTACCGCAGTTTCCATCATGATCGACCTGATTGGCCGTTGCTTTAAAAAGCAGATGCAAACAGCCGCCTGGCAAAACAAAATGAAGGAAATGATCCCATCTTTTGGCAAATCTTTAGGAAAAGAAGCGGAACTGGCCGGAAAGATCAGGGAAGAAACCAGTAAAGTCCTGGGTTTGACATTGCCGGAAACGGTTTAAGTTGGCGCACCAATTTTATAGGGGTAAAAGAAGCATGAGAGGCTATTTAGTCTTTTGTGCTTTTTTATTGGGGTGAAAGTTGTATCTATTAGTTAATGAAGTAAAGTTTACATCTGTGTTAATATAAAACAGAATAATTGTAAATTGCTTTGCCAATTTAACTTTGTCTAATATGAAAATTCTTTATTTACTTTTCCTGATGATTTTTATTTATTCGGGCGCCTACAGCCAGGAGGACAGCATTAAAAAGTATTCGGTTGCCAGGACAACAACAAGCACCGTTGGAAGAAGATTAGATACCAATGAGGTGGTGTATGATGAACAGGGAAAGGCTTTGCATTATTATCAATATCAAAGGCTGCTCAATTCGGGGCAATATACTTTTAGATTAGATGGAATGCCAGGCTCATCAAATACTAAACGCTACTTAAAACGGCTAAGTGTTCAAGAGCAAAACAGGATGTATGATGTGATCAAGGAAAGAATGGCTATTAAAAGCCCGCTGTTAAAAGAAAATACAGAACTTGATGTTGCCCCATTTACCAGTATTGTCCCTGCCAGGCAGCTGGAAAATAAAGTTGTTGTGCTGATTTTCTGGAACACCGAATGTCCGCCATGCACCGAAAGCTTTGCTGACATTAACGATTTTCTAAAACAAATACATAACCCGGAGGACCTGATCATTTTAGCCATTACTTCAAACACAAAGCAGGAAGCAACTGCTAAGCTAAAAGAAAAACCGCTGCTTTATGCACAACTTATCAGTAATGCCGGTTCCATATTTAATGCTTATCAGCTATATTCATATCCGTCTTACGTAGTAACGGATAAAAAGCATACCATACGATGTGCTATTACAGGTAGTTCGCAAATAAGCTTGCCTGCATTTAAAAGCACAATTCAAGAAGTATTACTTCAGTGAGGAAAATCTGGGAAGAAACCAGTAAGGTTCCGGGTTTTACATTGCCGGAAACGGTTTAGTTTAGACCATAAGGTTTAAATGCTTTTTCATGGTTTTTGTTGTTTCTTCAGGCAAGTTTAATTGTGGGGATGTATGTTGAAGATGACTTTTTAATACAGGTATTTGTAGGTTAAACACTTAATAAAATTACTTCCCTCGTTCCGCTTTCCCTTTCAAACTATCCAAATTCCAGATCTTTTCTGCTTTGCGTCCAATCAGCCAAAAGGACAGTCCAAGAATGGCAAAGAACAAAGTTTTGTTGATGTTGTCCCAAAGGTATTCCGTGTAGCGTGTGTAAACATTGATGAGCAGGAAGGTAATGCCAAATTCGCGGGCAACCTCGTCTTTCTTCTTCAATCCATACAAAACAAAAGCTATAGAAACAGCAATGGCAATCAGTGCCCAATAAAATAAAGTAATTTGTTTTACGCGTAGCCAATCGTTTATCGTACCGAAATTACCGAAGATGGAAAGCAGCCAGAGCGAGCAGAAAAGGTAAGCCATGCCAACGATATAAGTGAACTCGCGAAAGTATTCGAGCCAGCGCTTTTTCCGCAGCACAAAACAGGTTGCAACCAGTATTCCGCCAAAAACCACAAAACGCAGCGGATAATTCATGCCGAGGAAATAATGCCGCCAATCGGTTTGGTAACCGGTTTCGGTGCCAAACCAGCTGCCCAGCGAGATCAAGGCAAACAGCCAGATGAGGTGCGAACGGAGTTTGTAGGCAATAAAACCATACACAAAAACCGACAGTAAAAACAGCAGTGAATAATGGCCGGAACCGTTGTCAAACGTTTTGCCGAGGTAAGCAATGCAGTTGGCGGTGAATAAAATACCGAGGAAAACAACAGCTTCGTTGCTGAACACTTTTTGCGGTGAGGTCTTTTTGAGTTTTCGCCCTCTTACAAAAAGAAAAGCGGCCAGTATGCCCGAAAATAAACTGATGAGGATATCCGGCGTATTGTACAATTGCTTGAGCCATTTAATCACTTTATCGTCAATAATAAGTGAAGCAATGGCAATGAGCCCGCAAAATAAAGCTACCCAAAAAGAGTATTGTGCCAGCCGTTTCCAATCGAAACCCTTTACATCGTAACTGTTGCGCAGGTTTGCAGCAGTTGGCCCGTCAATTAAACCGTGCCCATGCCAAAAACCAATGGTTTCGTCCAGGAATCGGCTTTCGTTTTTATCCAGGTCTAATTTTTCCAAAGTTGAAATTTAGACGGGAAGATAGCTGTTTTTCAGGAAAATAAACTGTTTTTTAAATTGATGAAGCGATCCCTTTATTTTGAGGCCGTAAAAGAAGCATTTCAATAAAAACACGATACTTCTTTTATCAAACAAAAATCAAAATCTATTTAATACAGTTTAGCTTTTATGAGATACAGAGCTTTTAAAAACATACAAGTGGCCGAAGTTGGCCTTGGCACATGGCAATTGGGCAGCACCGATTGGGGAAATGTGGATGAGGAAGAGGCCATGCAAATTTTGCAAACTTATGCAGATGCGGGCGGAAATTTTATCGATACCGCAGATGTTTACGGCATGGGCATCAGCGAAAAAATCATTGGGAATTTCCTGAAAACACAATCAACACCAATTTATGTAGCTACTAAATTAGGCCGGCGTTCGGATGTGCCAAATGGCTGGCCGCAAAATTTCACTTATGATTTCATGCGGAAGCAGGTGGAAGATTCCTTGTATCATCTCGGGCAGTCGCATTTGTTTTTAGAGCAGTTGCATTGCATCCCAACGGAAGAAATGCGTGCCGGAAAGGCTTTCAACTATTTACGCCATTTAAAGGATGAAGGTTTAATCCTGAACTGGGGCGCAAGTGTAGAAACTTCTGAAGAAGCGTTGATTTGTCTGGAGCAGGAAGGCTTGGCTTCGCTGCAAATCATTTTTAACCTGTTCCGACAGCATGTTGCTGATGAAATCTTTGAAAAAGCCAAAGCAAAAGGAGTGGCGATAATTGTGCGCGTGCCTTTGGCAAGTGGCTTGTTGACGGGAAAGTTTGATGAAAACACAAATTTCGGCGAGAAAGACCACCGGAATTTTAATGCGGACGGCGAGGCTTTTAATGCCGGTGAAACTTTTTCGGGGATTGAATTTAAACAGGGCGTAAGGTTATCTAAAGAAATAAAAAAACTGATGCCGGATGACCGGATGGCACAATGGGCAATCCGCTGGATTTTGGACCATCCTGAAGTTACAACCGTTATTCCGGGCGCCTCCAAAGTTGCGCAGGTAACAAGCAATATGGATGCTGCTGCTTTGCCGCCTTTAGCTTTAGGGACACGTCAGGAATTGCGGGAATTGTACGATAAAGAGATTTACGGTTCTATCCGCGGGCATTTTTAATTTTGTTTTCCATGCGTGCCCTGTCATTCTGATGCAAGAGGAATCTTCTTTAAAGCAGTTTACCTGTGTTATTTGAAGAAGATCCCTCCCTTCGGTTGGGATGACAAATGCTTCTTTTACCAGTGTTTTTTTTTGTTTATCAACCTAAATCCATCACCGTCGAACAAACCCAGATCGCTTAATTTTAAGTGCGGGATAACCAGCAAAGCCATAAAACTCAACGTCATGAAAGGAGCGGAGAGGGTAGAACCCAGCTTTTTAGCCATTGCATCTATTTTGGTATAAGCTTCAGCAACTTCATAACCATCTTTTGTACTCATTAAACCGGCAACCGAGAGCGGCAAAACCCGTTCTTCCCCGTTTCCTACGCAACTGATGCCGCCTTGTGCCGCAACGATCAGGTTTACTGCTTTGCAAATACTTTCATCGTCCACCCCAACAACAACAATATTATGGCTGTCGTGCGCAACAGAAGATGCCAGCGCGCCCGCTTTCAACCCAAAGTTTTTAATAAAAGCTTTAGCAACAGGTGCTTCCCGGTAACGGTTGACCACGCAAATTTTCAAAATGTCGTTTGCAGGATTGGATTCTAAAACGTCGTTTATAACAGGTAATTCTGTTTCAATTTTATTCGTGATCAGTTGTCCGTCCAAAGCTTCAATCACAACAGTTTTTTGTTTTTCTGCGGAAGGGTTTTCGGCCAAAACAACAAAATCTTTTGGTGCTTTTTTTATGCAGGAAAAATTGTTGATGGTTGTTGAAGGCTGTGTTTCAATCCTGGTTTTTCCTTTTTCTGCAACCAATTCTCCGTTGATATACGTCTTCAGCACTTCAAACTCTTTCAAATCTTTTAGCAAAATAAAATCTGCCGGATCGCCAATTCTCAGTTGCCCGATCTCCAATCCGTAATGTTCAATCGGGTTCACGCATGCTGTTTTTAACACCTTAAAAACAGCAACACCTGCTGCAATGGCACGCGCACATAGCTGGTTGATATGGCCGGAAACCAAACTGTCGGGATGTTTGTCATCGCTGCAAAACATCATCTGGCCGGAATGATCGTGCATTAACCCTACCAAAGCATCAAAGTTTTTGGCTGCGCTGCCTTCGCGGATCAGGATTTTCATACCCAGTCGAAGTTTATCCAAGGCTTCTGCTGCTGTAAAACACTCATGGTCCGTACTGATCCCGGCCGCAATATATCGTTCCGCTAAATCTCCGCGCAAACCCGGCGCATGGCCGTCAACCGGTTTTTGATTTTTTTTTGCAGATGCCAGCTTCTGCATCACTTCCCAGTCCTGGTTCAACACGCCCGGAAAATTCATCATCTCGCTTAAATATTTAATTTCCTTGCGGGAGAGGAGTGCTGCAACTTCATCTGCATTTAAAGCGGCACCTGCTGTTTCGAAGGCAGTTGCCGGTACACAACTTGGTGCCCCAAAATTGAATTTAAACGGAACGGTTTTTCCGTTTTCGATCATAAATTCTACTCCGGCCATCCCGCAAACGTTGGCAATTTCATGCGGGTCGCTAACCGTTCCAACGGTGCCATGCACCACCGCCAGCCGGGCAAACTCCGAAGGGATGAGCATGGAACTTTCAATGTGCACGTGCGCGTCCACAAAACCCGGAGTTAAAAATGGAAGATTGGATGCTTCTTTTACCGGTACTTTTTTGATATGATGGATCAGTCTGTCTTGTACGGTCAGCTCGACCGGATAAATTTCTTGTTGGGGAATATCAACCAGTTGGGCAGTTAAGGTGAAAAACATAAGATCAGGGGCAGGAATATCGGCGAAAATACTAAAAACCGTTTAAGCTGATTGCGGCACTTTTAATTTAGACAACTGCTCAAAAAGTTCTTTTTCTTCCTTCGATAAATGTTTGGGTACCTGGATGATCACACGCACATAAGCATCGCCGTGTTTTTCCGGATCTTTGTAAAGCGGCATGCCCAAACCTTTTAACCGAAAAGTTTTGTTGCTGTCGGTTCCGGCCGCAATTGTCATGTTTACGGTTTTGTCCATGCCTTGTACCGCAATTTTTCCACCTAAAACAGCGGTGTATAAATCTATTGGCTGGTCAAAATATAAATCATTTTCTTTTCGCTCAAACTTGTTGTTCGGTAAAATACGCATGGTAATCAGCAGGTCGCCGTTTGCACCGCCGTTCCTTCCTGCCTCGCCTTTGCCTTTTAAACGCAAAACCTGGCCTTCGCTAACGCCGGGTTTCATTTTCATGTTCACTTTAGAATCGCCAATGGTTACCTGCCGGGAAGCACCATGATAAGCTTCTTCCAGCGTGATGTGCATTTCTGCCTGCAAATCTTCCCCTGCCGATGCCCGCCGGGTACTTCGTCCGCCTTGTGCCCCTCCTCCAAAAATATTTTCAAAAAAATCCGAAAACTGGCCATCACCATAAAACTCTTCGTTGGAAAAACCTCCTGCACCGCCGCTACTGCGTTGCCTGCCGGTATTTGGCCTGCCTCCGCCCGTATTGGCATAACCGCCCGCTTGCTGGTAACTTTGCCAGTTCTCGCCAAGCTCGTCATACTGTTTGCGTTTATCGGGCTTGCTCAAAACCTCGTTTGCTTCGTTTGCCTCTTTAAATTTGTTTTCTGCAGCTTTATCACCGGGGTTCTTGTCCGGGTGGTATTTTATGGCCAGTTTACGGTAAGCTTTTTTAATTTCATCCTGTGTTGCCGTTTTGCTTACACCCAGGATTTTATAGTAATCTTTATAATCCATGTTCAGTTGCTGCTCAAATTATTTTGTGCTTTGACATCAAAATTAAAAAAAAGCTTGTATTTTGATTTATCTTTGAAGTAGCTGCCTGCAGGTTAACAACGCACAACGCTTTTGGTTAAACATTTAAAGCATTTAGCAGTTTTACAGGTATAAAAGAAGCATGCCATAACGGTTGGCTTCAAAAATTTTAAAACAAAAAACAATTATCATGTCCGTTCAAAATCCAGATCAATACAGCCAGGATCAGCATCAAAAATCAAATTCTGATTCTAACGATACACGGAAAAGTACTTCCGTGACCGACAAAGAAACAGGGGTTGGCGAAAATGAAGGAAACCACACCAGCGGCGGTTATATTCAGTATGAAGAAGAAGGAACCAGCTCGCAAAACGAAACCGGGGGAGAAGATGGCCAGGATGTGCATACCGACAACCAGGGAGGGAATTCAAGTGAGTAAGGCCATTCTTTTTAAAACCAGCATGAAGTGTGCCGGTTGTGTGGCAGCGGTTACGCCTGGTTTAAATGCTTTGAAAGAAGTGGGCAGCTGGAAAGCCGACGTAAGCGGTGCAGAAAAAACTTTAAGTGTTGAAGCAGAAGAAACTGATGTACCGAAAGTTGTGGCCGTGCTGGAAAAAGCCGGATTTAAGGCCGAACGGGTTTTGTAAATTTGTTTGATGAGACTGGCAGTTAAAAATATGGTTTGCGGACGTTGCCTTTTAGTGGTGAGGCAAGCTTTGCAGGCTTTGAATTTTAAGGTAGAAGACATTGGTTTGGGTTGGGTGGAAGTAGAACCGGAGCCAGACGCAGACCAGTTATTAACCATTGCTTCTGCTTTTAAAGTTGTTGGTTTTGAGCTGATTGACGATTACAAGACTAAGCTGATAGAGCAGGTTAAAAATGTGATCACCGAAACAGTTCAGTATTCGGACCTGAGCAGGTTGAACGTCAACTTTTCCTCTTTACTTACTGAGAAGCTGCAAAAGCAATACAGTTATCTGAGTAATCTTTTTTCTGAGCAGGAAGATAACACCATCGAACATTACATCATCCAACAGAAAACAGAAAAAATCAAGGAGCTGATGGAATATGGGGAACTGAACCTGAATGAAATTGCTTATAAAATGGGTTACAGCAGCAGTGCGCATCTCTCGGCGCAATTTAAAAAGATCACTGGTTTTTCGCCATCGCGTTACCGAACTTTAGAAACTGATCGGAAAGCTTTGGATCAACTTTAACAGTTTTAAGGCGATAAAAACAGCATGCTTCTTTTACCGCCTAAAAATCAACATTAAAACAAAGTACCATTCCCACTTTTAATCTTCCCCAAATGTTTGTAAGCAATTTCGGTGCATTCGCGGCCGCGGGAAGTGCGCATCAAATAGCCTTCCTGTATTAAAAAAGGTTCGTAAACTTCTTCGATAGTGCCTTCATCTTCGCTTACGGCTGTGGCAATGGTTTTCAAACCAACCGGCCCCCCTTTAAACTTATCGATAATGGTGGAGAGGATTTTGTTGTCCATTTCATCCAAACCGTGTTCATCCACATTTAAAGCATTCAACGCAAATTTGGCAATCGGGATATCAATGCTGCCGTTGCCTTTTATCTGCGCAAAATCCCGTGTCCGCCGTAATAAAGCGTTGGCAATTCGCGGGGTGCCGCGGCTGCGGCGCGCAATTTCGTAAGCGCCTTCTTCTGCAATCGGTGTTTTTAAGATCGCTGCCGAACGAAGCACAATCGTAGTCAGCAGTTTGGCATCATAATATTGCAAACGTGCGTTGATACCGAAACGGGCACGCAAAGGCGCAGTGAGCAAACCGGACCGGGTAGTGGCACCAATCAGCGTAAAAGGGTTTAAGGAAAGTTGAACGGAACGGGCGTTAGGACCGGTTTCCAGCATAATGTCGATTTTGTAATCTTCCATGGCCGAGTAGAGGTATTCTTCTACCAGCGGACTGAGGCGATGGATTTCATCAATAAACAAAATATCCCCGGCTTCGAGGTTTGTCAATAAACCAGCCAGATCGCCGGGCTTATCCAAAACCGGGCCGGAAGTGATCTTGATACCCGAACCCATTTCGTTGGCGATGATATGCGAAAGCGTGGTTTTGCCCAATCCCGGAGGCCCGTGCAACAGAACATGGTCCAACGCTTCGCCGCGCAGGCGTGCGGCCTGGACAAAAACACGCAGGTTTTCCAGTATTTTTTCCTGACCGGTAAAATCCTCAAAAACCTGCGGCCGAAGTACTTTTTCGATTTCCCTTTCGGCAGAAGACAGTTGTTCCGGATTTGGATCAAGATTTTGATTCATTGCCAACAAAATTAGTTTTTTTATTTGGAAGGGGAATAATGAGGGATGAAAAGGTTTTGAAAAAGGGCAAAATCATGTTTGAAATGTTTTCCTGACAAAACCTGATTTGTTTGAAACCTGTTTAAATTTAATATCGAAGTTGTTTGAACTTTTTATTTTGAGGGTGATTTCTCCTGTAAATATAAAACCATCCCCCTAACCCCCTTCACAAGGGGGAAGTATGGCGTCTGTTTTTCCAAAACAATATAAATGGGGTTTAGAAAGGGGCGTATGCAGGTTCCCCCTTTTGAAGGGGGCAAGGGGGATGACCTGATGTTTAGCCGATAAAAGAAGCATTAAAAAAACAGCAAGAAATAAGTTTAAACAAGCTCATCTAATCCTTCATCAGGCTCAAAATTATATAATGCTTCTTTTGCCCTTATAAAAACCATAACAGTGAGGTAAACATATTACTGCTTTTACATGGTTATTTATATTGTTTAGAAAATTCGGCTTTAGGCTTCCCCCTTTAAAGAGGGTTAGTGGGATGAAAAAAAATAACTCAATTTTATATTGATAAAAGAAGCATTAACCTAAATACCATAATCAAAAGCTGATTAAGTTTTTAAAAATTGTAACATTTTAAGTAAGGACCGATAAAATTCCTCATCATGTTTACAATTAATTGTACTTTTCAAAAAATTATAGCTTTAATAGTGTAAAAGCGCTATTTGTTGAAGGCATTCTTAACATAATGCTCTTTGGCTGTTCAAGCAAATGCCTTCAGGCTATTTTTTTAAGTTCAAAATAACCCAAACCCATAATTATGAAGTATTATATACCTTTAACAGCGGCACTACTTGCAGTTTCCGGTTTCTCACCTGCACAAAACCGCCCTATTTCCCCAGAAGGACGGGGAACTGAGGCACGGCCGGCGGCAACGATTGCATCCTTCACCCAAAACCTAAAAAACTTCGACGGGTTTTATACCTTTTATTACGACGAAAAAACAGGCAAGGTCTATCTCGAGATCAGCAACTTTGATAAAGACTTTTTGTATTTCAGCTCACTGGTAGATGGCGTAGGAAACGGAGGGCCGGAGCGCGGACAGGCTTCATCCGTCATCACCCGGTTTATAAAAGTCGGGCCAAAAGTTTTCCTGGTGCAGCCCGTCAGCAATTACCGGGCTGTTAATGGTAATGCGGATGAAAAGAAAGCGGTTGAAAATGCTTTTGCCAAATCCGTGATCTTTGGTTTTTCCCCTGTTGCTGTTGAAGGCGGTAAAGTGTTGGTTGATTTAACGCCTTTTATCATCCGCGACAGTCAGAAATTAAGCGACCGGATTGGCAGTACACGCGGCAATCCTGGTGCTGCCATTGCGGCTGGCGGTCGGGCAAATAGCGGTGGCACTGCGGCAGGCGGCGGTTACCGAATAGACGAAACCCGTTCTGCTGTTAATATAGACAATACCAAAAATTTCCCTAAAAATTCAGAATTTGAAGCCTTGATTACTTTTACCGGAGGCAGCAGCACCGCAGGGGGTTTTGGCAGGAGCGGAGGCATCGCCCCTGATCCAAATGCCGTAACCGTGCGGATGCACCAGGCTTTTGTAGAACTGCCGGACAATAATTTTAAACCGTGCAAGTTTGATCCGCGCTCTGGTTTTAACCAGTTCAGCTATTATGATTTTTCGGCACCGATGACGGAACCTCTCGTTAAAAGGTTTACCGCCCGGCATCGTTTGGAGAAAAAGAACCCGAACGCAGCCATGAGTGAAGCGGTTGAACCGATTGTATATTATATCGACCGGGGCGCACAGTCGCAGATTAAAAAAGCTTTGACAGAAGGAGGTTCCTGGTGGAACCAGGCTTTTGAAGCAGCAGGTTACAAAAATGCTTTCCAGGTAAAAGAACTGCCCGAAGGAGCCGACCCGATGGACATCCGTTACAACGTAGTGAACTGGGTGAACCGTTCCGGCAGTCCGGAGCGCGCCTTTTCCTACGGTTCCTCTTATACTGATCCGCGTACCGGGGAAATCATCAAAGGAGTGGTTACATTAGGTTCCGACCGTCACCGACAGGATTACCTGATCGCCGAAGGTTTGCTGCAGCCTTATGAAGAGGGCAAACCGGTATCGAAAAAAATGGAACAAATGGCTTTGGCACGTATCCGTCAGCTTTCTGCGCACGAGATCGGGCATACTTTAGGCTTGTTCCATAACTTTACTTCCAGCACGCATAGCCGGGCTTCGGTAATGGATTATCCTTTCCCTCGTTTTACCATGAAAGCCGATGGTTCGATTGATGTTTCCGATGCTTATGCTACCGGCATCGGTTCCTGGGACAAGCGCGCTATTATGTGGGGGTATTCCGAATTTCCGAAAGGGAAAAACGAAGATGCCGAGCTGGACAAGATCATGAAAGAAACGCTGGGGCAAGGGCATATTTTTATTCCGGATATTGGCGGCGGCGTTCATCCATTGTCGCACCAGTGGGACGATGGCGTAAATTCGGTAGATCAGTTGAACAAACTGATGCTGGTGCGTCGGCACGTGCTGGACAATTTTTCTGAAAAGGCCATCAAGCAGGATGCGCCGATGGCTACTTTGGAAGAAGTATTGGTGCCGATGTATTTGCTGCACCGTTACCAGATCGAAGCCGTAGCAAACGCGCTTGGCGGCTTGTATTTTACCCATGCTTTAAAAAACGACGGGCAAATTGTAACCAAAATGGTTGAACCGGCAGAGCAATGGCGTGCTTTTGATGCTTTGATGAGCACCATTACGCCCGATGCTTTGGCTTTGCCAGAAGGGTTGATCGCTAAAATTCCGCCGCGGCCTGTTGGTTATCCTTCGTCTGTTGAAACTTTTGGCGGCCATACCGGTGTTACTTTTGATCCGATTGGCGCTGCCGAAACCGCTGCAAATGCCACTTTATCTTATTTGATGGATGCACAGCGTGCAGCCCGTTTAATTGAATACAATTCGCGAGACAGCAAGCAGCCGGGCTTGCTGGCGGTGTTGGATAAACTGATTACCCAAACCTGGAAAGCACCTGTAGCAAGTGGTTACAAAGGTGAATTGCAGATCCTGGTAGATAACCTGACTTTAAAATATTTACTTGGAATGGCAGCCGACAACCGCGCCGGAGAAAACGTTAGGGGAGAAGCTTTGCTAAAAATCAACGAACTGCAACAATGGATGAACAGCAGCCTGATGGCTGCAACTCCGAAACAAAAAGCAGCCCTATATTTTGCCTTGTCGCAAATAGAAGATTTCCATAAAAACCCGGACAAGTTCCAGCCTGCCCCTTCGCTTGAAATGCCGCCGGGCGCACCCATTGGCATGCCGGACAATGAATTTGAGTTTTAGGCTGGTAAAAGAAGCAGGGGTGTGGGTTTGTGCCGCTGCTTCTTTGGTTTTATTTGTTTTGTTATGGTTTGCGAAATGCTTCTTTTATCGGGTAAAAGTTGTTGAATTGGATTACGATATGCCCTGTCATCCTGGATTTATTTCAGGATCCCTCATGATAAGCTACTAATCTTATAGGAGGCCGAATAAATTTCGGCACGACAAAAAACTTTAGAATACGCTTAATTACAAATCTCGATCAGCCTTTGGTTGAATGGTTATGACAAACTATAATAGACAAAAATTCACCAGATGGGGAAAATAAAACTGTAAATTTGAATTATGGAAACACTCATCCTATATCCAAAAAGCAAAGAACAATTATCTGCTTTTAAAGCCATGGCCAAAGCTTTAAAAGTTGACTTTGAGACAGAGAAAAGTCCTTACGATCCAGCTTTTGTGGCAAAGATCAAACAATCACAACAGGATTTAAAAGAAGGAAAAGGAACTGTAATTACTATTGAGGAACTGAAAGCATTATGCAAATAATCTTTCAGCCACAGGCTAAAGCAGATTTAGATTTTTGTGATAGATTCCTTGTATCCACTTCCAAATATTTTAATATTTACACTTCAATCCATATTTTTACTTTTCCGCCTAATCCTTTTTCTACAATATCATATAAAGTTTTAAGCGTTAGGTTGCCTCCGTTATTTTCTATTTTAGAAATATATTCCCGCTTTTTATCTACCAGTTCTGCTAATTCAGATTGGGTTAAATGTTTATCTTCCCTTGCTTTACGAAGTAACAAGCCAACTTTAAAAGATTCAAAATCCCTTTCGAGTTCATCCCGTCTTTCAGTTCCCGCTACGTCATAGACATTATTTTTTATTTCTTTCCAACTTTTGGTTTCCATATTATCTGTTTTTTACCCGTTATATTCAGCTTTTATAAGGTTATATTATCCTTCACTTCTTCCTGATATAAATATGTTTAATATGATTCTTGCCCGATTCGCGCTCGTCAATTTCAAATTGGTGCAGGCTTTTTATTAAGGGCAGCATTTTAGCATAACCATAATTACGGGAATCAAAGTCGGGTTTCTTTTTCAGCATCAAATTGCCTAAATCACCCAGAAAAGTCCAGCCTTCTTCATCGGCCAGATCGGTGATACTGTCGGTAATCAGTTTGATCAAACCCTGGTCTATTTTACTCAATGGGTTTTTGGTGGCTTTCGTGGTGGTGCTTTTAGTACTTCTTTTATGGCCTTTTTCTTCCGGTTGGGCGGCTTCCTGTTTTAAGATTTCCAGGTAGATAAACTTGTCGCAGGCCACGATAAAAGGGTTTAAAGTTTTCTTTTCGCCAATGCCAATCACCTTCATGCCGGCTTCCCGCAGGCGCGTGGCCAATCTTGTAAAATCGCTGTCGCTGGAAACAATACAAAAGCCATCCACTTTGCCGGTGTACAAAATATCCATCGCATCAATAATCAGCGCACTGTCCGAAGCATTCTTTCCGGTAGAGTAGCTGTACTGCTGGATGGGTGTAATGGCGTTTTCCAGCAGCACATTCTTCCAGCCGGAAACGGTTGGTTTGGTCCAATCCGCATAAATCCTTTTAAAAGTAGGTGTTCCGTATTTGGCAATTTCCTCAAACATCTCTTTCACGTTTGCATAGGGCACATTGTCGGCATCAATCAATACAGCCAGTTTCAGGTCGGTTTTGGTTTCCATAATTAAAATAGCGTGTTATAGCATCACAACTAAAAACACAAGGTACGGATGGAATTGAGGTTTTCCATATTTAATCCCACTTTACAAAAATTAACCCGATAAAAGAAGCATTTAAACCGGGTTGTCAAAACTAAAAAGCATGAACAGTTATAGTGTAAAAACAGAAATAATTTTGCAGAAACTATTTTTTACCCTTTCATGTTATGGCTATATGAACCACAACGTATATTTTTTAGTGAAAGATCCAAAGGATGCGTGCCGGGACATTATCCGTTCCAGGGATACAGATTTGAAAATCATGGTCTATTGTTTAAACGAAATTGAATTTACACCACATCCGGACGAAATTCAATTATATGCGAATGACCGGGGCAACCCGCTTGCTTTTGAAACCATCAACATTAATCCTGAAGATGCTTTGGACATGGCATCGGCCATACAATGGTACGCCAAATATATCGGTTACCCGGAAATGGAAATTTTGCCGGAAGATCCGCGTTCTGAGTACAACCTGTAGTGATGCTTCTTTTACCGGTGTTTTTTTGGTATTCTTAAAATCTAATTCAATATTTATCACCTTGCTTTTTTCATCTTAATCTTGCAAATATTTTATATCTTAGCCATAAACCTTATCAACCTCAAATGTTTAATCCCTTTCAGCGTTTCATGTATGTGTTGTGCATGCTTGCCTTCACTTTAAATTCCTGTAAACAAGCAGCTAATAAAAATCAAAATTTGGATCAGGCAGCCACTGCAAACAAAACCTGGTGGAAAGAAGCCGTAGTTTATCAAATTTACCCGCGCAGTTTTAAAGACAGCAATGGCGATGGCGTAGGTGATTTAAACGGGATTACTTCTGAACTGGATTATATTAAAAGCCTGGGTGTAAATACGGTATGGTTAAATCCGGTCTATTCATCGCCGAACACCGATAATGGTTATGATGTAAGCGATTACCGCAACATTATGAAGGAGTTTGGCACGATGGCAGATTTTGACAGGATGCTGAAAGGCATGCACCAACGAGGGATTAAACTGGTGATGGATTTAGTGGTTAACCATAGCAGCAATCAGCACGAATGGTTTAAGCAGTCCAGAAGTTCGCGCACTAACCCTTACCGCAATTACTATCATTGGTGGAATGCCGAGCGCGGCAAACCGGCACCGCGTTACAGTTTGTTTGATGTAAACCACGATGCCTGGAAATACGATTCGCTTACCAATGCTTATTATTTGCATTATTTTTCGCAGCAGCAGCCTGATCTGAATTGGGAAAACCCAAAAGTGCGGCAGGAAGTATATAGGGTTATGAAGTTTTGGGCAGAAAAAGGTATTGATGGTTTCCGGATGGATGCTTATCAGTTTGCGGCAAAAGACACTACTTTCCCTAAATTCCCGCTTGGATATGAGAAAAACTTTATGAAATATTATGCCATCGGCCCGCATTTGCACGATTATTTAAAGGAGATGAACCAGGAGGTATATAGCAAGTACAACCTGATGAGCGTTGCAGAAGGTGCCGGAAATTCCTTTCAGGACGCGCATGACATGGTTAATGCAGACCGCCATGAATTAGATATGGCTTATGCTTTTGATGGCGTTGGCGTTGCCGGGCCAAACGGCTACAGTCTGTTAGATTTTAAGCGCGTGTTCAGCAAGTGGGACAGTGCCTTTGCAAAAAAAGGCTGGTTGTCTATCTTTCTTGCAAACCACGATCAGGCGCGTTTGGTCAGCAGGTTTGGCAATGACAGCGAGGCTTTTAGAACAGTTTCTGCAAATATGCTGAATACCTTTATTTTGACCATGCGCGGCACGCCGTATGTTTATAACGGCGACGAGTTGGGGATGACCAATGCCGGTTTTACCAAGATCAGCGATTATAACGATGTTGCTTTGTTGAATGAATATCAGCATACTAAAAACATCGGCGGCAATTTAGTTCAATTTTTGCAAGAGGCACAAAAAGTAAACCGCGACAATAGCCGTACCCCTTTTCAATGGAACAATTCACCTAACGCGGGTTTTACCACGGGAACACCCTGGCTAAAAGTAAACCCTAATTATAAAACCATCAACGCAGCCAAAGAAGAAAAAGACCCGAACAGCTGTCTCAACTACTTTAGAAAAGTTGCCCGGCTTAGAAAAGAAAACCCGGTTTTGGTTGATGGTAAATATACTTTGCTGGACAAAAATAATCCCAATGTTTATGCTTACACACGGGAATTGAACGGAAAAAAATTGCTCATCCTGCTGAATTTTAAAAGTAAAGCAGTTACAGCAGACACCGGGATAGACATTAGCAAAGCAAAAGTGCTACTTGGAAATTATCCCCAACCATCTGCAGATGCTAAATTGCGGCCCTATGAAGCGGTGGTTTATCAGCTATAAAAGAAGCATCAATCTTCTTTGTACAATTCCCCTGCTTTTATGGCCGAAGTTTTGATGCCTTTGATCATGGCCGAACTAAAACCGTTATGCTCCATTTCGTTTAAACCGGCAATGGTACACCCTTTTGGCGAAGTTACTTTATCAATTTCCTGTTCGGGGTGGGAAGCTAATTGAAGCAGCAGATCGGCCGCCCCTTTTGCAGTTTGTGCCGCCATTTTTAAAGCATCATGTGCATGGAAACCAATTTCAGTCCCACCTTGAGAAGCTGCCCGTATCGAACGCAAAAAGAAAGCAATGCCGCATGCACATAAAGCTGTTGCCGCCGTCATCAGTTCTTCATTAATTTCGATGGTTAAACCAACCGTATCAAACATAGATTTCACTAAGTTCAGGTTTTCTGCGGAAGCATTATCTGTGGCCACGCAAGTCATGGAGTGGCCGATGGCAATAGCCGTGTTTGGCATGGCACGCACCACTTGTACAGCTGCCTGCAACTGGCGGCGGATATCGGCACAACTTACACCCGAGATAACCGAAATAAACAACTGATCGGCTACGTTGATCCCGGGTTTGATTTCTTCGAGCAGCTTGTTCAGCTGCTGCGGCAATACGGCCACAATTACGATAGATGCTTCTTTTACCGCCTCAAAATTGTTGTTGGAAACTTTAAAGCCAGCTTCTAACTGTGGTTGTAAAGCAGATAAATTACGGCGTGTTAAAGTAATTTGCGAAGCTTCGAAAATGTGGGCTTTTACCAATCCTTTTGCTAAAGCCAAACCAATATTTCCGCTTCCAAGTATAGCTATTTTTTTGTCGGTCATTTGTGGGTTATAAGTTATAAGTTTAAGTTGTACGTTATAAGTTTTAAGTGGTGGGTTGTATGTTTTATATTTTAAGTTGTAAGTGTTTGCCAGGTTTTAAATTAAAGCTTAACGTACAACTTAAAACTTCAAAGTTGTATAAAGTTTAAAAGCTTTAGATATTCAAACTTACAACATTTAACTCCTTAATGTTGTTCCAAAAGAAGTTTCCGAATTTAAAAAGTGCAATTCATCTGCCTGCCCAATAATTACTTCTTTTACACCGCTTTTTATGGCAGCAAAAGCATTGTCCAATTTTGGAAGCATTCCTGCGGAAACGATTTTTTCCAATTTCAGGTTTTCATACCGTTCCGGATCCATTTCCCGGATCAGGGAATCCTCATCGTTGATATCCTGCAAAACGCCTTTTTTCTCGAAGCAATAAATCAGCGTAGTTTCATAAATTGCAGCTAAAGCAACGGCAAGGGCAGCAGCAATGGTATCGGCATTGGTGTTGAGGAGTTGTCCGTCGCCATCATGTGTAAGTGCACAAAAAACAGGCGTAAAAGAAGCATCCAGCAGTTTACCGATACCTGTAGCCTGAACAGAACCCTCGTCCAAATCGCCCACAAAACCGTAATCAATCGTTTTTACCGGCCGTTTTTTGGCTCGGATAAAGTTGCCGTCGGCACCGGTTAAACCAATGGCATTGTTGTGGTAACGCTGCAACTGTGCCACCATGTTTTTGTTGATGAGGCCGGCATAAACCATGGTAACCACGCGCAAAGTCTCCATATCGGTAATGCGGCGGCCATCTATCAATTGAGCTTCAACGCCCAGCGAAGAAGAAATTTGTGTAGCCACTTTTCCGCCGCCGTGCACCAGCACTTTTAAACCTTCCAAAGCAGCAAAATCTTTTAAAAAACGGTGCAAATTTTCGGAATTATCGATCACGTTGCCGCCTATTTTGATCACGTACAATTTCATGCTTCTTTTATCCCCTCAAAATTTACTGCCGAAATTAAGGAATGATTTGTTTTTGTGCCGCTTTTACTGTCAGGTTTTAAAAAAGAATAAAACAGATGCTTCTTTTACCGCCTGTTTTTATGTATCTAATAGGTTGAAGCAGAAAAGGTTTTTGTTTTTATTATGAGGGAAGCAGGAAAATCTTAACTTTGCGATCCGAAAAACAAGGAGAGGTGTCTGAGTGGTCGAAAGAGCAAGCCTGGAAAGTTTGTATACCCGCAAGGGTATCGTGGGTTCGAATCCCACCTTCTCCGCAAGATAGTTATCAAACAAGATTAAAAGAGTTTAAAATCACTGATTTTAAGCTCTTTTTGTTTTAAGGGCAACCAAAATTATTTGAGATGGGGCATGTATTGTAGTCTGCATCAACCAATGCTTTCTTTACCGGTATCGTCTTCCGGTAGCGTTAAAAACAAAAGTCTTTTAAATGTCAGATTGGCAAAAATAACAAGGATAATGTTTCTCTAAATAGATAAATTAAAAAACCAATAACGGGGAGACAGGTTATTTATTCGAACAAAAACAACCATCATGAATGAAAAAAATAAAATCAGCAGGCGCAAAGTAATCAGCGGATTAGGGGCCGGCTTGGCTGCAGTAGCCGTTTCGCCAGTTTTGGCATCTACGGGAATGTCAAACACAGAACCAATGGCACCACAAAAACTACAGGACCCAACTACCAAATATCCAAAACCTCCTTTTAAAAGTCAGTCTCAGCCTTGGCCTGGTTTGGCCAGTCAAATGGACCCTCGTCCGGATCATGGAGAGACCAGCTATAAAGGATCTGGCCGTTTAGCGGGCAGGAAAGCACTGATTACGGGAGGGGATTCGGGAATGGGACGGGCAGCTGCAATTGCCTACGCACGTGAAGGTGCGGATGTGGCCATCAATTATCTTCCTGCTGAAGAACCGGATGCGCGTGAAGTTATTGCATTGATTAAGGCAGAAGGCCGCAAGGCAATAGCTATTCCAGGCGACCTCCGGGATGAAGCGTTTTGTCAAAGGCTGGTAGCAGAAGCCGTACGCGGACTTGGTGGGTTAGATATCGTGGTCAACAATGCAGGCCGGCAACAAAGTCATGCGTCAATTCTTGATATATCTACCGAGCAATTTGACTGGACGATGAAGACCAATATTTATGCGCCCTTCTGGATCATTAAAGCTGCCCTGCCACACTTACAGCCAGGCTCGGTAATTATTGGGACCACATCGGAGCAGGCTTATGACCCTTCTGCTGATCTTTACGACTATGCGCAAACAAAGGCTGCTACGATGAATTATGTAAAGTCATTGGCGAAGCAGCTTGGCCCAAAAGGCATCCGGGTAAATGGTGTAGCACCAGGGCCAATCTGGACACCTTTGCAGGTTAGCGGAGGGGCTACCCAGGAAAAACTAGTAAAATTTGGAAGTGATACGGCGCTCGGCAGGCCTGGTGAGCCGGCAGAGTTGGCCTCAATTTATGTCCAGCTTGCTGCCAGTGATGGAAGCTTTGCAACGGGTAATGTTTACGGTTCCGGAGGCGGGAAAGGACAACCTTAACCGTCTCAGGCGAAAAAGACGTTTCAAAATTTAAACATTATTGCAGATAAAAATGGGGTAATCTTAAAATACCCCGTTTTTTGTGGAAACTTAGTAGAAATAGTGCTAAATCCCCTGATCTTATCATTAGTCTGCCAAAATGTTACCTTGTTGTTTATCAACGGATTTTTAAGTTTTTTAAGGGTTGTTTACAGGGCCTGTTTAAATTTTATTCAATTTATTTAGATGCTTCTTTTATCACCTAAAAAACAGCAAACTTATATTGCTTTTTTATCACTATAAATGCAAACACAAAATTAGAAGAATCTTAACGATGAACGAGGTTTTAGGATTATTTTAATATCGCTTTATGCCAGTGGTCGAGTATTTACCTCCGGTGGTCTATTGGGTTTCATCAGTCAAATCATTCGTTCTTTATTTGAACCATGAAATCAAAAACAATGAAAAAGCTGTTCTTCTTTATGTTGTTGTTATTACCGTTAACAATGGTGATGGCCAAAACTTACGAAACAACGTTACCCCGTCTTTATTTTGCTGAAGGCACTGCCTCCATAACAGGAACTGTTATCGATTCAATGAGTCAAAAACCGGTTGACTATGCAACTGTATCTGTTTTCGATCAAGCAAGTGGTAAATTCATATCTGGTTCTTTAACAGGTACAGATGGAAAATTTTCAATTGGAAAATTATCTTCAGGAGTTTATCGGTAAAGATCAGTTTTTTAAGTTATGCCAATAAGACCATCTCCAATTTGAAAGTAAATGAAGGCATCTCGTTAAAGCTCGGACGAATTCTGCTAAGTCCAGACAAAAAGACACTGAAGGAAGTTCAGGTTACTGCTCAAAAAGCATTGATAGAAGAAAAAATAGACCGCACCGTTTATAACGCTGAGAATGACCTGACTACCCGCGGCGGCGATGCTACTGATGTCATGAAACGCGTCCCGATGGTATCAGTAGATCTCGATGGTAACGTAAGTGTCAGAGGGAGCGGGAATATCAAAGTTCTGATCAATGGAAAGCCCTCTGCTATGGCATCGGCAAGCATTTCTGACGCTTTAAAACAAATTCCTGCCGATCTGATCAAAAGCGTGGAGGTCATCACTTCTCCGTCTGCAAAATACGACGCAGAAGGATCAGGCGGTATCATCAATATCATATTAAAACAGAACACACTTCAAGGCCTGTCTTTAAACCTTAACTCGGCAGCTGGTACACGTGGTGCTGATCTCGGCCTGAACGGAGGCTACCGGGTAGGTAAACTGAATTTTTCCCTTGGAGGTTTTGGCCGTACGGGTTATAACATCCCGGGGGAATTTAATAACAGCCAGACGGTAAGCAGCCTAACCTCTAATGATTCTTATCTGACCACGCAATCAGCCAGTACAAAAAACAAATACCTGTTCGCGAGGTACAACACCGGGTTGGACTACGACATCAATCAGCATAACTCACTCAGTCTCGGCGTTGTATTTGGTGCCAATAACCATCCCACCGTTCAAGACAATTTTCTCACCCAAAGAGATTTGAATAATGTGTTAATTGGCTCATCATTACAGAAAAACAATATTACCAATAATTCAAACTCGGTTGATGCCACACTGACTTATACGCTAACAGGAAAAAAACCTGATCGTGAATTTAGTTTGCTTACCGAGTATAGCCAGAATAACCGGAACAATAATTTCGAAAGCATCTTTCTTAGTCAAAATGATGGCTCGGTAACCAGGGGGTTAAAAAATGACAACAACAGTATTAATAAGGAGCTTACCTTTGAAGCAGATTATCAAAAGCCGCTTGCAAAGAATCAGCTACTGGAATTTGGCGCTAAAGATATTATCCGGACGGTAACAAGTGATTATGCTTATCTGGTAGCAACTAATCCTTCCCTCGAATATTTACCCGTTTCGTCGGCTAACCTGTCAAACGCCTTCAACTATAAACAAAATGTTGCGGCCAGTTATGTCTCTTATACCTTTACGCCTTTTAAAAACTATACAGTTAAAGCCGGTACGCGTTATGAATATACCAGTATCAATGCCGACTTTCAAACAGGCACTGCTGTAAATATTCCTAATTATGGTATACTCGTACCCAGCCTGAATATTTCTAAGAAACTGGACAACGGAGACCTGATCAAATTGGGTTACAACCGCCGCATACAACGCCCGTCGCTCGAGTTTTTGAATCCGAATATCCAGGCTTCGAATCCTTTGAACATAACCGTTGGTAATCCTTTGTTACGACCTGAATTCACGAACAACTTTGAGTTGGCTTATAGTACCAATATCAAGAATAACCATTTCAATATATCGGCGTTCATGCGAAATACCAACGACGCGATACAAACGATCAGGTCGGCCAGTGGGGATACGATAAAAACCACTTATCAAAACCTGGGAAAACAAAACGCTTATGGCACAAGCTTGTCAACGAACTTAGCACTGACCAACAAGCTGAATATTAATGGTGGAATAGATCTTTATTATTTAAACCTCGACAACCAAGATCCTGATCCTCTTTTCAGGTCTTCCAACCACGGCTGGGTAGCCAGTTATCGTTTGTTCGGCAGCTACGATCTTTCGGACAAGTTATTCCATCCAGGCTTTTACGTTTCATCGTTCCCGCCAGATCCAACTACAAGGCTACCAGGGCAACTTCAGTGTGTATAACCTCAGCATCAATAAAAAATTTGCCAATAAAAAGGGTAGTATTGGGATAGGCGGTGATAATTTCCTTACAAACGCTTTCCATATTCCTACAGTTGTTAATTCGGGGAATATCAATCAAAACGCAGTGAACATTCTGCATAAACGAAGCATTGAACTTACCTTTACCTATAAAATTGGCGGGCTTTCAGAAAAACCGAAAAAGCCAAAAAAAGCAATTAATAACGACGACCTGAAACAAGACGGTAATAACAGCAATAATAATTGAATCGGAATATATTAACCCTTAACATTGTTTAATATGAAACCTATTAAATCACTAAGACTGCTATCCTGTGCCTCACTACTGCTCATGGTATTGAGCAGTGCCTCGCTGGCACCAGACAGAACGAACAAAATCTACATTTCTGACTATGAAAATGTATTAGGCACCTCCATGGAAATCAAAATTGTGGCTGATGCCGAGCAAAATGCCTCGAGAGCTGAAGATGTAGCCCTTGCTGAAGTGGACCGGCTGAATAAAATACTAAGCGGTTACGATGCGGGTAGTGAGTTTAGCCGTTGGATGAGGGCGGAGAAAAAGCCAATGATGGTCTCTCCCGAATTATATGAGGTACTCTCCCTGTTTGAACAGTGGCGCGTGAAAAGCCATGGTGCACTTGATGCTTCTGCTGAAACTGTCAGTAAAGTGTGGCGGAATGCAGCAAAGCAAAACCGGCTTCCTTCATCTGCGGAAATTGCAGGTGCGGTAAATGCGGTACGGCAGCAGCATTATATGCTGGACGAACGCAATCATACTGCCCTGCGCACCAGCGACGCCCCTTTGGTTCTTAATTCCTTTGCAAAAAGTTATATTATGAACAAAGCATCAAACGTTGCGATGGGTACACCGGGTGTAAGCGGACTGGTAATGAATATTGGCGGAGATATTCTGGTTCGCGGCGAACATACCGAACAGGTACAAATAAGTAACCCCAAAGCGGATGCGGAAAATGATTCGCCTTTAGCAGAGGTTAAAATCAGCAACAAGACTATCGCAACCAGTGGCAATTACCGGCGCGGGGAGCTGATCGGCGGAAAATGGTATTCACACATTGTTGACCCGCGTACAGGGCAGCCCGCAAGCGGTGTTATTAGCGCTACAGTTGTTGCAAACAAAGCTACTGATGCCGGAGCGTTGGCCACGGCATTAAATGTATTGAGTCCGGAAGAAGGCAAGCAACTTGTTGCTTCTATCCCCGGTGCCGAGTACATGCTCATCACGGCTAAAGGCAAACAAATTGAGAGTGAAGGCTGGAAAAAGCTGGCGCTTCCGGAACGCAAGGTTTCCGTTAAACCTGATGCTTCTTTTGCAAAGGAAAAGTTATGGGACCCAAATTACGAACTTGCCATCAATTTGGAACTGGCGACCATAGAAGGGATGCGCGTACATCGTCCTTTTGTAGCAGTATGGGTGGTTGATGCGGATAAGAAGCCGGTAAGGCAAATTGCCTTGTGGTATAATAAGCCAAGGTGGCTCAAAGAAATGTACTCTTGGTATGCCACTTATTATGATGGCTTTTCTGCTGGTAACAGCAATATCAGTTCTACCACCAGCGCAACAAGATCTCCAGGAAAATACATGCTGAAATGGGATGGTAAGGACGACAAAGGTAAGCTCGTGAAGCAGGGTGTTTATACGGTTTATATCGAAGCAGCGCGCGAGCACGGCACCCACCAGCTCATGAACCAGGAAATCACAATAAAGAAACCACAGCATATTGATATAACCGGTAATATGGAAGTTGCTTCTGCCTCACTTAATTATCGTAAAAAAGCAGATGGAAACTAATTCGTATTATAAACCGCAGCGTGTGTTACAAAAAGATACGAAAAAGCCTAAAGCCGTATGGAAGAAAAGTACAGCTGCTTTTTCACGATGGCTGCATATCTACCTTTCTATGCTTAGTTTTCTCGTTGTGCTGTTTTTTGCCGTAACGGGCATCACCTTAAATCATGCCGAATGGTTTGATGGTAAGCAAGTGGAAAAAAAGTTTAACGGGAAAGTGCCGCTAAGCTGGGTTAAAACACGCGACACAACTCAGATAAAAAAACTGGAGATTGTTGAGTTGCTGCGTAAGAAATATGGTATTAAAGGTTATATGAGCGATTTCCTGATTCAGGATGATCAGTGTTCCGTGTCATTTAAAGGGCCGGGCTATAGTGCCGATGCTTTCATCAATAGAAAAGACGGACAATTTAAACTTGCCGAACTCCGGCTTGGATTAGTAGCTGTATTGAATGATCTGCACAAGGGAAGGGACAGCGGCAAAAGCTGGAGCTGGGTGATTGATGTCTCAGCCGGGTTCTTAACGCTGGTATCATTAAGCGGTTTAATCATGCTTTGCTTTATGAAGAAAAAAAGGTTGAACGGAATATTGTTAGTTGTTATAGGTGGTATAGTTTGTTACCTGATCTACTGCATTTACGTACCCTAACAAGGGTGTTTAAAAAATTATGAAATTTATTTTCTCGTGCTTCTTTTATCACCTAAAAAACAGCAAACTTATATTGCTTTTTTGTATCACTATCATTTTAAATCACCAGCCTATTCCATAATCTTCACCGTGGTTGCTGGAACCTCCCCACAAGCTTCCGTGCTTCCAGTCAAAATAAATGGCATTGATCGGGCCGCTGGTGCGCTCTTCAAAACTCATTGTGTACCCCATTTTCTTCAGCTCGCTGCGTACTGCTTCCGGTGTTTTATTGTTTAACAATATCTGGCCTGGTTTAGGTTCGCGGTCTGCGGTTTTAGTCCCCCCAAGGGAAAGCCAAAGCTGGTTGGTATTAAAGTTGGCAGCCTCTGTCGCTTTTTGCACGGTCATTCCAAATTCTGCCACATTTAAAAAGAACTGCAAAAGGTTCTGGTCCTGCGTATCGCCGCCCTGCACGGCAGAAGATAAAAATGGTTTACCGTCTTTTAAAGCCATAGAAGGTGACAAAGTTACCCGTGGCCTTTTGCCCGGGGCAACCACGTTAAAAGGGTTTAAGGCAGAATCAAGCACAAAACTTTGCATCCGCTGGCTCATGCCTACACCGGTGTTTCCGGCAATGCAGGCCGGCAGCCAGCCACCGCTTGGCGTGATCGATACCACCCAGCCTTCTTTATCAGCCGCTTCTACCGAAGTAGTGCCTCTCCATAACCTATCCTGGTATAATTCCTTCGGAACATTATTTTTACCCAGATCGTGTTTGGGGGCAAAGTTTCGTTTGGTCGTGTCCATTTCAAAGCCCCTGTTTTTAAGTAGGTTGATGTAAGGGTTTACCCTTCCTTCAAATGGATACGGATTGCCCGGGCCGATTTTTGCGTTGTTATCGTTTTGTATCAATGCTGCCCGTTGTTTTGCATATTCTTTGCTTAACAAACCTTTGATCGGCCCCTTAGGTCCAACGTAAGGATCTCCGTAATAAAAATCGCGGTCTGCAAAAGCAAGGCTCATGGCCTGATAAACCGTATGGATATACTTTGAACTATTGTAACCCATGCTTTTAAGGTCAAAGTTCTCCAGGATGTTCAATGCCTGGAGCATAGCAGGGCCTTGCGTCCATTGCTGTAGTTTATACACATCAACCCCTTTGTAATTGACCATGAGCGGTGCTTCTTCAATAGGTTTCCATTTGGCCAGGTCCTGCATCGTGATCAAGCCGCCCTGTTCCTGGCAGCCACGTACAAACTCTTGTGCAATATCGCCTTTATAAAAACGGTCATACGCAGCCATTAAAGCTTCTTTCCGGTTTTTTCCTTTTTTGATTGCAGCCCTTTCTGCGGCTACCATTTTAGTAAGCGTTTCCAGCAGGTCTTTTTGTACAAAGATCTCTCCTGCTTCGGGCGCTTCCCGTTTTTCGCCGGGATGGGTGAGAAATATTCTTTTGCTGTAAGGCCATTGCTTGAGCATGTCCTTATCACGTTCCATGGTATTGGCAGCTTGTGCCTCTATGGCATAACCAGCCGCCATTTGCATAGCAGGTGCCAGCACTTGTTCCAAACTCAGGGTACCATAATTTATAAGCATAAAGATGAGACCGCCAGGCGTACCAGGCGTAGTTGCTGCCAGAGGGCCGTACTCCGGCGGAAAGTTATATCCTTTCTTTTTAAAGAAACCGGCAGTTGCACCGGTTGGCGCAAAGCCCATGGCGTTAATGGCAATTACTTTTTTGGTTTTGGGATTGTAGATCAATGCCTGGGTTTCGCCGCCCCAGCTTAACGTGTCCCACATGGTACAGGCAGCAGCAAGCATTGCACAGGCGGCATCAACTGCATTTCCACCTTTTTGAAAGGTCATGGCGCCAGCTGTCGCTGCCATTGGTTTACCAGTAATGGCCATCCAGTTATTGCCATACAGCATGGGTTTTTGTGTTTGCTGTGCCGATAGGGACAGTGTAAAAATTGCCAGGAGAAATAACGTAAATAAGTGTTTCATGATAAGTTATTATCAGTTGATTTTTTAAATAGGACCATGCTGTTTTTATCGGATAAAAAACTGCTTAACTAAATTTTCCATTTAAAACTATCAATTGATGAAGATAAATAATTCCCCTTCTGTTTACAATTTATCTTCCATTTTAGAATGCTTTTCAGGATCAGGCATCCGGATACTTACAATTAGTGAGATCGTGATACACAAAGTTAAATACCAGTAAAAATAGTTTGCGTGATGGATGTTTTTAAAAAGCAAGGCAATATATTCTGCCGTTCCGCCAAACAATGCAACAGCTAAAGCATAAGGAAAGCTCACGCCAAGTGAACGGATGTGAACAGGGAAAAGTTCTGCTTTGATGATCGCGGAAATGGAAGTGCTCAAACTCAAGATCAACAGAACAATAATCATCAGTAAAGCTGCCAGCCAGATTTGATGCGTAGTGCCCAGCAAAGTCATGATGGGTATGGTGGTAACTAAAGCCAGCACGCCGTAAATGATCATGGTCCTTTTTCGTCCGATTTTGTCGCCCAGCAGGCCGGCAATTGGCTGGGCGATCATAAATACCAACAGCGCTATGATGGTGATCAGCGTAGAATCGTTTTTAGAAAACCCGGCCGTATTGACCAGGAACTTTTGAAGGTAGGTTGTAAAAGTATAAAAGGAAACCGTTAAGCCGATGGTAAAACCAATGATGGTACCTAACTCGCACTTATAATGCAGCAGCTCTTTAAAAGAACCACGGTGCTGTAAGCTTTCAGTTTCGGTTGTAAATGATGTGGTTTCTATTAAACTCCGGCGCAAATAAATAGCAGATAAGGCCAGAACTGCCCCTAAAGCAAATGGAATGCGCCATCCCCAGTTGGCTAACTGTTGCGGCGTTAGAAAGTATCGTTGCAACAGCATTAAAATGGCGAGGGCGGTCAACTGGCCCAAAATAGAGGTAACGTACTGAAAACTGGAATAAAAGCCCCGGCGGTTGGACGGTGCTATTTCACTTAGGTAGGTAGCCGCTGTACCATACTCACCTCCGATACTTAATCCCTGTATCATTCGTGCCAAAACCAGGATCAGCGGTGCGGCAATACCAATACTTTGGTAACCGGGCACGAACGTAATCATCAGGGAACCACCGCTCATCAGCAGTACAGAAAGGGTCAATGCGGCTTTACGGCCCTTGCGGTCGGCATAAGTCCCCATCAGCCAGCCATCAATTGGGCGCATTAAAAAACCAATGGCAAAAATTCCGGCTGTGTTTAATAATTGGGCTGTCTGATTGTCTTTTGGAAAGAAAGTGCCGACAAAATATAAAGAGAACACGGAATAGGCATACCAGTCATACCATTCCACCAAATTGCCGATAGAACCGCCAACAATGGCTTTAAGCTGCTGCCCTTTTGATTGGACGGCAGGGGAAGTAAATGGCGGTGGCATTTATCGGGGCTGGTTTGAAAGTATGTTTTCTTTTATTTAGCGCCTGTTTTAAATTTAGAATGCTTCTTTTATGCCTATAAAATCGGCAATCAGCAATCAGCTTTTAGCAATCAGCAATCAGCTTTTAGCAATCAGCTTTTCTATTGTCTATGAACCATGAGCTATGAACTAAAAACAGAAATTCACAATTTTTTTATTTTAATATCCCTAAGCCATACCTTTTGCCCATGATGCTGAAACATCAAATGCCCGCTGGTGGCTTTGGCAAAATTGGGGTTGTCTTTGTATTTACTTTTACTGATCAGATCATTCAGCTTTTCCGATCCTAAATCATATTCTACAACTTTCGCCCCGTTTAACCATTGTTCCACATGTCCTTTATTTACAAGCAGCCTTCCCGTGTTGTATTCCCCCAAAGGCTTTAAATGTTTGTTTTGCGGAGCGATCAGATCGTACAAAGAACCGGCAGAACGCTTGGGTTCTTTATCATTAAAATTTATATCGTCTAATAATTGCATCTCAAAATTATCCAACCAGTTGGGGCTGTTCCCATTGCCCGATTCATGGCTGGCGGTTTCCTGCACGTTGTAAAATACCCCGCTGTTGCCAGCTTTTGACATTTTCCATTCAAACCTTAAATCAAAATTTGTGAAAACATCTTTTGTTACAAGGTCAACATTAGGGACATCGGGTTGCGCTACCAAAGCCCCGTCCTCAACTTTCCAGGCAGCAGGAAAAGTGTCCATCCTGTAACCTCGTAATGCAGCAACAGATTTCCCCTTAAATAAATAAACCCATTGATTGGCGTGCTGGGCATGAACGATTATGCTCAAAAAAGACAGGGATAAAAACAGTATCGTTTTTTTCATGAGGTTTTTTAAATATGGATATCGGTACGGAATAAAATGTCCGTTGCAAAAAGCTTAGAAAATTAATGTTTTTTAGGTGATAAAAGAAGCATCTAAAATAAATTAAACAAGCGTTAAGGTTTATTCAATAAATGCTGCGCCCTTGATAAATTATCAGTTGCCTGCAAGATCTTGTCTTTTAATTTAGGGTTGTAATCAGGATGCCGATCTAAAAAATTTCTGACGGTTGTAAAAGCTTCTTTGCTTTGGTAGCTTCCGAATATGGCGCCAAGCCAGGACTGAGGGAAAAAGACATCGCCTGTTTTTTGGATTTCTTCAACCATTTCTAAACTTTCCGGCAGGTATTTTACAGATGTGTTTTGCCTTAACGGGTGATTTAAATAAGACAGTGCCGTAACAACCGATGATTCTTTTTGCCGGTTCTTACGCTCTTTCAAACTGTTGAAAAAGCTGTCACGTTCTTTCACGTCCGATGATAAGGCCGGCATTAAAAACGCCAGCCTGCTTTTACGGTCAACGTTCGTGATGCGGTTTTGCTGTTCTTTTAAAACAGAAGTTGCCGTATCGCTTTTTAAAGCGATAGAAAGCGCGAGCGAGGTATAATCATCTTCGGTAAGCTTAACGCCGGGTGGTGGCTGCTGCTGTTTCCAGATCTTGTAAATATTGTTTTTTGCAGCAGTGCTGAGATAAATGTCCTGGTAAGCTTTAAAAAGGATTTTTTTATTGTTGGGCTGCGTTTGCTGTTCCATGGCATTCCAAAGCGTTTGCTCTAATCCTTTGTTCAAAGCCAGCCTTTCTGCCGGAACGGTGAATTCCCAATAAATAGTAGTGAGATAGCTGGTTAGCAACCTTAAATTCAGTTCGTTTTTTTCTGCCGATACACCTTTTGTAAATAACGTTGACAATTCCGCAGGTTTAAAATACCGGCCTGCAAGCATGTTTTCATAAGCATTAATATAAGCCGATGCACGTTGTAATGGACTTTCAAAAGAAAATAACTGTTCGGCAATGTGCTTATCTATGGGGAATAAACCATAGCCCGTTCCATTGGAATTGAGTTGGACAGCAGTTGGTTTGCCAAGGCCGAATGCTTCTTTTACCACTGTTTTTTCCTGATTGATCTTGACAGGAATAACTTTACTGAAAGTTGGATAAACCAAAGTGATGTTAAATACCTGCGGCCAAATGCGCTTTGTGCCCGTTTCGGGATGCTGGGCAATGGTTAAACTGCTGATCTTCTCATTGGCATAATGGATGCTGCAATCAAACACAGGCCTGCCAGGCTGGTTCACCCAAACCTTGTTCCATTCGTAAAGGTCTGCCTTGGTATGTTTGCTTAAAATAGAGATTAAATCATTCCAGGTTGCATTGCCGTAAGCATACTTTTTCAGATATTCCTGCATCCCCCGCCTGAAGTTTTCTTTCCCCATTAACAGCTCCAGTTGCCGCATCATAATCGGAGCTTTATGGTAGATGATATTGCCGTAAAGCGAACCTGCATCTTGTAAATTGGATAATTGCTGACGGATAGGATTTGCACCTTGCGTGCGGTCAACGCCATAAGCAGCAGGGTAATGGTCCAGTAAAAATTTGAGGTTAAAAGTTTCGCTGCCCATCATTTTTTCGGTAACCTTATCAGCCATGAAATTGGCAAAAACCTCCTTCATCCAAACATCGTTAAACCATTCCATCGTTACCAGGTCTCCAAACCACATGTGTGCTGTTTCGTGGGAGATAACATTCGAGCGGGCAATGAACTGATCTTTCGTAGCACCTTCATCCAAAAACAAACCCGAAGCTTTGTACTGCACTTCGCCCGGGTGTTCCATTCCGCCAAACTGAAAATCAGGAATGGCCACAAAACCAACTTTTTGAAAAGGAAATTTGATGCCCGTCCAGCCTTCTAAAAAGTTGATGGCATTTTGATGTGCGATAAAAATGGAATCAACACTGAGTTTAATTTTGGTGGAATCTGTTTCCCGGTGTAAAAATTCTGTAGAACGATTTCCCAGCATCTGCTTTACATCGCTGTACTTTCCTGCAGTGAAAGAGAATAAATAAGTGGGCAATTTATCCGAATTAGCAAAATGATAAGTGGTTCGCTGATGAGTTATGATCGAATCTTTTTTTACCGCATTTGCCAATACCTTCCAGTCAGCAGGAACTTGCAAAGTCAGCAAAAAATTAGCTTTGAGGTCAGGCTGATCAAAGCAAGGGGAAACGGTACGGGCACGGTCAGGTACAAAAAGCGCGTACAAATAATCGTTGTTTCGGTTAAGGGAAGCATCACCGGCAATAAACGCAATTTTAACTTTGTTTTCTCCCGGATGCAAGTGCTGTGCAGGGATGAGCAAGTGTTCTTTTTGCAAATCAACAGCTATAGTTTTCCCGTTCACTGCTATTGTTTTAACATGATCGACATTTTGTTTAAAATCCAATTGTAATGGCTGGCTCATGGCTTTTAAATTAAAGCTAATACTTTCTTCCGCATCAATAGCTTCAGTTTTTTCTGCGGGAATCTTAAACTCAAGCGTGTATTGAATATTGCTGATGACTGCATGCCGGTAAGTTGCCAGTTCAAAAGAAACGCCCGGTTCAATAGAAATTGGTTTACTGTTTTGCTGCGCAAAACTTGTAATGTGCAAGCCCAACACTAAAAATATACTGGTAAAAGAAGCTTTCAAGGATGATGATTTTAAGTTTTATAATTTAATTTCTGATCAATTGTACAATTACCCCATAACTCATCCAGGCCATTGTGGCTACAACCATAACGCCTAATACCGTTAACCAAATGGGTTGTTTATAATTGGCTATGATTTTTGAACGATAAGCCGCAATCAGCATAATGCCCAAAGAAATAGGCAGGATGAAACCATTGATGGCGCCAACCGTCAGTAAAGTTTTTACCGGTTTGCCAATCATTAAAAAAATAAAGCAGGAAACCAGAATGAAGCCAATGATGATCTGCCGGTTTAATTTTAAGATCAACGGATGAAAACTTTTGACAAAAGAAACAGAAGTATAGGCCGAGCCCACAACAGAAGAAACACCTGCCGACCACATCACCAATCCAAATACCTTGTAACCCAATGCACCGCTTGCCAATTGAAATACCGAAGCGGCCGGATTATTCGGATCTAATTTTCCGCCTGCACTCACCACGCCCAATGCTGCTAAAAACAAGAGGATGCGCATCAGGGATGCCAGTCCGACAGCGCTCAAAGCCCCTTTGTTGATCATTGCAAGGTTTTGCTGACCGCTTATGCCCGCATCCAGCAAGCGGTGCGCACCTGCAAAAGTAATATAGCCTCCAACGGTCCCGCCAACGATGGTTAAGACAGCGGTAAAGCTGAATTGTGTAGGATTGACAGATCGGAGAACGGCTTCTGCAAGCGGTGGTTTACTAATATAGGCGATAAAAAGAGCAAGCAATATTTTAAGGCCGCCCATGGTTTTGGCAAAAGCATCCATCGCTTTACCGGCTTCTTTGTAAATAAAAATACCGATGGCCATAATCGCGCTCATGACGGCACCTTGGCCAACACTAACGCCAAACAATACATTCAGGCCTAAACCTGCACCGGCAATGTTGCCGATATTGAAAGCCATTCCGCCTAAAAAAACCAGGAAGGAAATGAAGTAACCCAATCCGGGGAAAACTTTGTTGGAAATATCCTGCGCAGGCCGACCGGCAACGGTGATAATACGCCAGATATTGAGTTGGGCAACAGCATCCAGCACGATAGAAAGCAGGATAACGAAGCCAAAACTCGCGCCTAATTGTGCCGTAAAAACAGCCGTTTGGGTTAAAAAGCCGGGGCCGATAGCCGAACTGGCCATCAGGAAAGCAGCACCAATTAAAACGCTCCAGTTAAATTTCTTCATTATGCTGATGGCACTTTAATGTCAATGCCGTCGGCTTTTAATTTTCCATGGATCATCCTGGCAAACGCTACTGCATGTGCGCCATCGCCGTGAAGGCACAAGGTTTCGGCTTTTAACGGAATGCTTCTTTTATCCACTGAAATTACCTGTTGCTGCTTTACCATCAGCATCACCTGGTCGATGGATTGCTGTTCCTTTGTAATTAAAGCGTTAGCCTGCGTTCGGGGCGTTAAAGAGCCGTCATGCTGATAAGTACGGTCGGCAAAAACTTCGGATGCTGTTTTTATACCTGTTTTTTTAGCGGCTTGGATCATTTCACTTCCCGCTAAAGCATATAAAATTAAGTTGGAATCGAAATCATGAACAGCTTCCACAATAGCTTTTGCCAAAACCGGGTCTTTAGCCGCCATATTGTATAATGCACCGTGGGCTTTCACATGATGCAGTTTGCCTTGCGCTGCTTTTACAAAACCATACAAGGCACCGATTTGGTAGAGCGTTATTTGGTAAGCTTCATTAGCAGAGATTTTCATTTCACGCCGGCCAAAGCCCTGCAAGTCGGGCAAGCCGGGATGTGCGCCAATAGCCACTCCCTTTTTTATGGCCATAAAAACAGTATGCTGCATCACTTCCGGGTCGCCGGCATGGTAACCGCAGGCAATATTGGCCGAAGTGATATAATCTAAAAGGATATCATCATTAGGCATAGGATAATTGCCGAATGCTTCGCCCATATCACAGTTTAAATCTATTTGTTGCTGGTTAATCATTATTAAGGGCCTGTTTAAAATTTGTTTTGCAATAGCTGTATGCTTCTTTTATCAGATAAAAATCAGTAAGTTGATGTTGTCTTTTTCAATAATAATAAACAAACACCAGTTCTTTGTTGCTAAAAGAAGCATGGATGTTTTCAGCAATTATTTAACAAGAAGCTACTCATTGAATTTATTCTGAACAGTGATTTTTAGCTTTTGCAGTTGATGTTCACGATCAAGATACAGCATTTCTGCCTCATGATGGCTTATTTCGTTAAAATAAATGGCATCGCCGGGTTTAAGCTGACCGCACACGGGCAAGTCAACCGCTGCAACCTGGGCTATCCGCGGGTAACCGCCTGTCGTTTGGCAATCTGCCATTAAAATGATTAGGCCGCCACTACCGGTTACCTGGACAGTACCTGGCGCAACTGCCGTAGAAAGTAATTCATCTTTTACCGCACGCTCAATGGCAGCCCCTTCCAAATGATAGCCCATACGGTTGCTGTGCAAACTTAATGTATAAGGTGAAGATAAAAAACCAACAAGCGACCGGCCGGTAAACCAGGTAAATTCGCGCCCCGGCACTACCCGGACGCTTTTTCTGTTTTGAGGCAATAAAAACTGCCGGGCAAGGCCCCATTTAGGATAGTTGATAACATCACTTTTAAGGCTTGTAAAAATCTTTTGGGCCATTGCAGGTAACGGAATGATACTGCTTAATATATCCCCCGATTGAAGCGGCCTGCCTTTAAACCCACCAAAAGAAGCTGTTAGATAAGTGCTTCTGCTGCCTAATATTTCGGGTACGTCCCATCCTCCTGAAACAGATAAATAGGTACGGCTTCCCGTAGGATTATTAGTTAAATGTAAAATAGTTCCCGAAGGAATGAAAACCGGTCTTTCCGCGGGTAAACTTTGGGTCCCGGCTTTCAATATTGCACCATCGCCAGCATAAGCTATTAAAATATCGGTGTCTGCCTTAAATTCAATACCAGCATAAGTAAATTCAATTACTGCTGCATTATCTTGATTGCCGACAGCAAGATTTGCAATACGGGCAGACAGCGTATCCATTGCCCCCGAAACAGGTACAGCCTGCGACAAGTACCTGTTGCGCCCCAAGTCCTGGACGGTACTTAATAAGCCGGGTTTAATAATGCGTATCCGCATATGGTTTATTTGCGATCAGCTTAAATTCATGATGGGTAACCGGGTTAAAAAGTACACTATCGCCGGCCTTCAACAGTGTTGGTTGTGGCCGCAGTGCATTAAACAGGGTAAGCGGAGTGCGGCCAATGATCTGCCAGCCACCGGGTGTTTCCAGGTAAACTCCGGTTTGTTTACCCGCTATGCCTACAGCACCGGCAGGTATGGCTTTTCGCGGCGTTGGTTTGCGTGGTGTTGCCAGTAGTTCGGGCATACCGCCTAAATACGCAAACCCCGGAACAAAACCAATCATATAAACTTTGTAAACAACAGAACAATGCAGGCGGATTACTTCTGCCGCAGTCAGGTTATGTATTTTAGTAACCTCATCAAGGTCAGGCCCAAAAGCATCGCCATAACAAACGGGAACTGTAATTATAGCATCTAAAGCAGATGCTTCTTTTACCGGCTCATTTTTAAGCTGATTTAAATACCATGAAACTTTCTCAAAGCAATCTGTTCCTTGCAGTCCCTGAGATTTGATCACTTCTACAGGGTCAAAAAAAACGCTTAACGTGGTATAAGCCGGAACAGTTGTACAAAAACCGGGAAATGGTTTTTGATGAATGCGGTCATCAAATTGTTTGATCTGTGTTAGAAAAGCCTCGCTGATCCCTTGTCCAAACTCAATGGCAACAGCTTGTTCGCTTAAATAATAGATCGTTAATTCAGAACTGTTGGATCCCTGCGTTTGCATTTATGGTCAATGTAGTACAAACTTGTTAATCATCCAATTAAAGGATTATTAATTTATTGAAGGCTGTTTAAATTTTATTCGATCTATTTCGGATACTTCTTTTATCACCTAAAAAACATTAAATCCAGTTAATAGCTTATGGTTCATAGAAAAGCTGATTGCTAAAGGCTGAAAGCTGAATGCCGATTAACAAACACAGATTTTATGTGCATAAACGAAGCATCATAGGATTTTTAAAATGAAATTAAACAGGCAATTTGCTTGGATAGGTTTGACTGACTTTGAGCCTTCTTTAAATCCTGGTTGTTAAAGAAGGACAGATACGTATCAAGAGAAAACTTTACCAATTGTCTAAAATGTCCTTTTCAATTATTTTTTCCGGTCCTGTTGTCTGCCGAAAATAAAGTCCAGGGATATGCTTTCATATCTCTTAAATATTTGCCTTGCCAGGCATATTCCGGGTGCTTTTTAAAGAAAGGGGCAGCTAAAAAATCATCTCCGCCCGGATGGCCCATGTGTGCCCATAATTGCATGCTTTTAGCCAATACCGATGTGGCTACCTTTCCCTGTACTGCACCCATCGGGTAGTAAGGGCCTTCGTTCCATTCGCGGCATCCTTTCGGGTCTTCGTCCACGTGGCCGTCAATAACGCAGCGGTTTAAAGCATTCGTTTGATGCAGCGCGTCGTAACGGTCCCCCTCTATAATTTTGCCGGTTTGGGCTGTCCGGATACTTTAGCCTGTTAAACCGATAACAGAATTCATCCAGATACTTTTGCAAGTGTGAACAATGATGGTGTAAAGGTTGTCGTTAATTTTCAATCTCCACTATCATCTCAATCTCTACCGCAATGTTGTTTGGAAGCGTGTACATGCCAACTGCTGACCGGGCATGCTTTCCTTTTTCGCCAAAAACCGCCACCATGAGATCCGAAAACCCGTTAATAACTTTAGGTTGCTCTGTAAAGCCTTCTGTACAATTTACCATCCCCAGTACTTTAACAATGCGTTTCACTTTATTCAAATCGCCAATTTCTTCTTTTAACGAAGCAAGAAGATTAAGCCCTGCGGACCTGGCTGCTTCATAACCTTGTTGCACAGTAAGTTCCCTGCCTACTTTTCCTGTAATAAAACTGCCATCGGTATTTGTTGGCCCCTGCCCGGATAAAAAGATCAGGTTGCCGGAACGAACGGCCTTAACATAATTGGCAATGGCTTTCTGGCTTGCAGGAAGTTGCAGCCCTAATTCTTTCAGCTTCTTTTCTACATCTGGTTTTTGTGCAAAGGATGCTGTAATTGAGAAAAGCATAAAGCAAAGTATAGTTGGTATTCTCATGAATTCGTTTTTTTCTAAGATACAGGGATAACATGAATTATTGTAGCCCAACTTCCGGGAATATTGAGGCAAGAAAACGCAGAAAGAAAAGCAGCTTGTAGGAATTGGAACATAAGGGAAATTCATGAACAAGGCCATTCTTTTTTGCTTTAAAAGCTCATTCTTAAAGTTAAATGCGTATAACAAACACGACATCAGAAATCAACTAATTTCGTAACAATAGCCTTACAGATCCACACGTCAAAAAGATTATTAAGGGCTTGTGTAAATTTCATTAAAAATTTATAATGCTTCTTTTATGCCTATAAAATCTGTGTTTATTATTTATTTGGCTGTCGGCCTTAAATAATATTGATACGGTCTTAGCTTAATCAATTACTTCTTCCACTCCCATGCTTCCCCAAAAAAGCCCGCCTGGCTTACTTTTCCCGGGTAAACAGGGCCGGGAGGTGTGTTCAAATCGATAATTGCCCAATCGGGCAACATCGGTATTTGCTTGGCATTGTTTAAAAAAGAAGCTTCCCGAAAGGTAAAACCGCTATTTAAAACCACATATTTTCCGGTGTTTAAAGGGTTTGGGCAGATCATGATCAAAGCGTGGTTTTTAGAAGGATAAGTGGTGTCCCCCGCATAGATATTTTCCGTGTCCCATCTTATAGGAAGCTTATTTTTGATCTTTGAGATGATCTTATTGCTTTGCCCGTCCCCGAAAACAATCAAATTTGAAGACAGGTCTGCTGCTGAGATGGCAATATCATCTTTAACGATGGCATCTCCCCGGAACTGTCTCCTCCATTGTGTCAGGAAACGCTCTAATTCTGATTTCGACCATTGATCAAACAGTTCGTTTTTACTCTTGCCGGTTGGCCGTACCACGATAAAGGCCGACATAAACGCATCGTCAACCGGGCCTTGTAAATTGTGTTTTTTAACCAGCGCAGGTTTAGGATTGCCCTCGATCCATTTTCCATTTTCAAGATGGAAATTTAAGGTGGGTTGTTTGGACGGTTGTTTTGATGTAACAGTTATACCGTCAATGTTAACAACAATTGGGTTAGTTGAGTTTATTAAAGCTGATAAAACAGACCGGTCTAAACTTAATGCGGAGATATTGGCGGTTTTTAAAGTAATGGTGTTGCCTGTAATTGTCCCGTCCACGCTGGCCTTTTCCCAATGCTCTTTCACCGCATCTATACTCAACCAGTACATTTTGTTGTATTTTAGTGTATAGGTAGTAAAGTGCAGGTTTTTTGGTGCAGGTCTTTTACCTTTTGCCGATTCTGTTTCCAGCAGGCTGTCCACTATTTTGGCAGATACCGGGTGATATGCATGACCGGTATTAGGCCCTATAATACGCGTTAGGGACAGGCCTTCCTGTTTCATGGCCATTTCCATCACATCGGCAGCCTGTTTTTGAAGATCCTTGTCCCCGTTGTAAGCTACAATCGGGAGGTTGGAGAGATTGCTTGCATAACCGGTACAATCATACCAGTGCAATAACTTTTTTTCGTACCAATTTGGATGAAGGACTTCTTTGTCCAATAGCAGGAATTCTGTGGTTTCAGCGAAGCCCGCACCCGGGTTTGCAGCAAGCCACATATCGGGATAATGAACAGCGAGGTGCCATACTGCTGCCCCGCCCATTGAAAAGCCTCTGTTTACCAATCCGTTTTCATTGATTAAATAGTGCTTTTTTACATCTTCCAGTGCCTCCAGGGCATCTGCTTCCCCGGCAAATTTAAAACCATTGCAGTACCTGCCGTAGGGGTACAGCATAATCGTGTTTTTCATTGCTGGCATAGCGGGGAAAAAGCCTTTCCCATTGGCTATAAAATTAAGTTCAGACAAGTTTTCGCCCCGCCCGTGGAACCAAAAAGAAAGATTAAACTTAGCACCGTTTGGGGAATAATTATCTGGTATAGTGAGGCCATAAGGTTGAACAGAGCCGTCGATCTTAGAGATATATCCTCTCACGACTTCCCCTTTCCGGGTTGTCCAGGGGGCTTTTCCTTCATTGAGCTCTTGTGCCCGTTTAAGTCCTTCTTTTAACAGGTTTCCGGCTGACCCAACTTCTTTTGTATTGAAAAATTCGTGGTATTTAAGTGCATAATCTACAGCTTTATAATAGATTAACACATCCGGCAGCAGCTCTTTTGTAAAGCTGTCCGGCTTTAGTTTTAGCCTTTCAACAGATCTGGCAAGCTCCTGTAACCCTGTTGCCAGTTCTTGTTCCTCCTTATCCGTAATTTGGATTCCAACTGCAGGGATCCTTCTTACAGGCTGAACCTCATTTTGCTGTGCGAATGCGGTTTGAACACATATAATAATTACTATAATAGAAAAGCTGATAAAACGCATGGCATAAGTTAAAAATTGAAAGGTAAAAAGTTTAAACTGATGTCCAATCAGTTTAAGGGCATCTCTAAAAACCCGTATTATTTGTTTGGCCTCACCTTTAATTCCTCTCCATTAGAGAGGAAAAGGAGAGTTTTTAGAGATGCCCTTAAATTAATAGTTATTCTTTGTTCTAAGGCTCATTCTGCAAAAAAGGCGTGGAATGCTGAGCTAGTATCAATATCCTGAACGGCAAAGAAACAATGTTTAAACTAATAGACTTTTTGCCGTATGTTAGCCTTCCATTTTAGAAACCCGTTTTTTTCCTTTTTAATTATTTCATTATTTCAGAAATCTTTATGAAACTGTTATTTACGATTGCGTTCCTCTTAGGTGCATTTTGCTCGATAGCGCAAATTGCCGGAAAAGCTAAGATGGAGTTTGCCGGCCAGGACACAACGGGAAAAGATGAAGAACCACGCTATTTCTATCTTGCTTTAAATACAAATGTATTTGTAAACACAACAGGAGGTTTTAATAAAAGGCTTTCCCCATCTTTTGAATTTGGCAAAACTTATGGCATTTTTGATCTGGGCCTGGCCTCCGGGAGGTTAAATACTTTCAAAAGCGGTGCAGACAGCACCATGTTTATCGAACTTAGGCCAACAATCAATATATTCTCAATGGGGAGGTTTTCAGAAGCATTGTGCTTAGGTGCCGGATATGTGATCAAAGCGAAGCAGGGCCTGATGACGGAAATATGCAACAGCCTTAATTTTAATATTACCGAAATATGGTCAATAAGTATATTGCAGGGTTATTATTTTCTCGATGGGACGAACGACAATAGAAACAGTCAATACATGGGGCTTAACGTTACCTATAACTTCCTTAGAAAGCACAGTATCAACGATAGGCGGAAAAGGGCGTCACTGTTAAACTAATAATGTCAGCAAAAAATATTGGTTAAAAGGTGAAGCATCATGAATCAACAAAGCGATAAAAGTATTTTTTCATGCTGATACACCAGGAAATTAAGTTGGATGAAAGCTTTAAGGAGGAGATGCATGAAAAAATTAAAGAGAAGTGAAGAGGCTGTTTGAATTTTGTCCGATTTATTTTAGATGCTTCTTTTATCACCTAAAAACATTAAACTTTCTGTTTTTTTTAAGTTGATATTTGATGGTTCATGGGCGATAGAAAGGCTGATTGCTAAAGGCTGACAACCGAATGCCGATTAACAAACACAGATTTTATGGGCATAAAAGAAGCATTATAAATTTTGCCCGGTTTGTTTCAGATGCTTCTTTTATCGGTATAAAATATAAACACAGATTTAATGCAATTTATAGAATGGCCAATGTGCTGTTTATTGGCAGGTTAATGTATTGGCATCAACCGGAAACAGATTAAGGGCATCTCTAAAAACCCGTATTATTTGTTTGGCCTCACCTTTAATTCCTCTCCATTAGAGAGGAAAAGGAGCGTTTTTAGAGATGCCCTTAATAAAAGGCTTGTCTGTTTGCAGATATTGTTTGTATTTTGATCTGCCCTATCAATAACCAAACTTATATGGACAGAAGAAAATTCTTGAAAAATAGTTCTATAGCCGGGTTGGCTTTGCCTGCACTACTTGGGGGCACGGTTTCTGCCGCTAAACCTGAACACGCAAACAACCGAAATTTATTTATTGCAGACGATGAATTAAACGAGGCTACAATCGACAGCTTGCAGCAAAAGATGAAATCCGGCACTGCCACTTCCCGGTCTATTACCGAAGCATATTTAAAGAGGATTAAAGAAATAGACCAGAACGGGCCGAAATTAAAAGCTGTTATCGAACTTAATCCGGATGCTTTAAGCATTGCCCAGGCCATGGATGCGGAGCGGAAAGCAGGTAAAGTACGCGGGCCGATGCATGGTATCCCTGTGTTGATCAAGGATAATATTGATAGCGGCGATAAAATGATGACCACAGCAGGTTCTCTGGCCCTGGAAGGGAACTACGCAAAAAAAGATGCTTTTATCGTACAGAAATTACGGGAAGCGGGGGCTATTTTATTAGGGAAAACAAATTTGAGCGAGTTTGCCAATTTCCGTTCAAGCCATTCCACAAGCGGCTGGAGCAGCAGGGGAGGGCAAACTAAATGTCCTTATGTTTTAGACCGAAACCCTTCGGGCTCCAGTGCAGGTTCCGGTTCGGCCGTTGCGGCTAATCTTTGTGCGGTTGCTATCGGCACAGAAACCGATGGATCTATTGTGAGCCCGTCTTCTGTGAACGGACTGGTAGGCATCAAACCAACCGTTGGTTTATTAAGCCGTTCGGGCATTATTCCGATCTCGGCGACTCAGGACACGGCCGGGCCAATGGCGCGAACGGTCAAAGACGCAGCCATATTTCTGGGTGTTTTAACGGGAATTGATCCGGAAGATGCGGTTACAAAAGCAAGCAGGGGGAAAGCACAAAAAGATTATACACGCTTTTTAAACGCCGATGGGTTAAAAGGAAAAAGGATCGGTGTTGAAAAAGCCTTTTTAAAAGGCAATCAGGATGTTGTAAAACTGTACAAGGATGCCATCGAAGTGCTTAAACAGAAAGGTGCTGTTATTGTGGAAATTGCTATCATGAAGCAGGTAAATGCTATTGGGGCTGCAGAATTCATGGTTTTGTTGTACGAGTTTAAAGATGGTTTAAATAAGTACCTGGCTGGTTCCAATTCTAAAAATCGATCCTTAAAAGAAGTAATTGATTTTAACCTGAAGAATGAAGCTAAGCTGATGCCTTATTTTAAACAGGAAACCCTGGTTCTGGCCGAACAAAAAGGTGGGCTGAACAGTAAAGAGTACAAAGATGCTTTGGCAAAATCCACCAGTGCCCGAAATATCATTGATTTGGTGCTGAAGCAGAACCATCTTGATGCCATTTGCGGCACCACAAACGGTGTGGCTTGTTGCATTGATCTCGTTAGCGGGGATTATGATACCGGTTTTTCCTTTTCTTCGCCTGCGGCTATGGCTGGTTATCCGCATATTACCGTTCCGATGGGCAAGGTGCATGAACTACCGGTAGGGATTTCTTTTTTCGGGACTGCATATAAGGAAGGCGAACTGATTGCTATTGCTTACGCTTATGAGCAGGCCTCCAAAAAACGGTCTGCACCCGAATTTTTACCGAACATTATTCCGGTGTAAAATGCACCCGTTCATTTGTATTCCAAAACCGCAAAGGAAACAGTATGTAATAAAGAACTTTTTATCTGCCTGAGCGGTATAAGTATTTGTAAACATAAAATTAAGTGCTATGGAAATATCTATACAAACAACAGTTGTACTTATTGAAGCAATAGACTTGGAACTAAAAGCTCTTTTACAAAATGAAGTTGCTGTTTTTAAAGCAGCAAAACAAGCATTGCATAATGATAATCAAGTAGCTTGATAACTTCTAAAACAGAGGGGGATATTTATTGAATAAAACAGATCAATGAAGGTTAGATGGAGGGACTTTCCTGAAAATTGATGTCATAAAAAAAGCAAGCCGAACAGGTCAGCTTGCTTCTACAATAAAAACGATTTATAGCCGGATTTTAAAATAAACCGCCTAATCCGCCTTTAGCACCAGATAAAGAACTGGTTATACTGTCCGGGGTAATGCTCGAATCATTAGGGTCATTGGCTTTATGGGCAAATTTTTGTAAAATGCCTGGTAAAGCAGCAGCAATAGCACCTGTTGCAGCAGCAGGCAGGCCAAACTTAGTGCCTAAGCTGCCTACTAATCCGCCTTCAATGGCACTGGTTATCGGGCTGCCGGAACCCATGGCACCTGTTAGCATAGATAACAAACCGCCTGACCCTCCTTGTGAAGCAGCCTGGTTTTGTAAACCACTCGTAATCTGGCTTGCAATTTCATGATGAACTGCGTCTGCATGTTCAGCCGGTATAGCTGCTGATGCCTGCGGATCTCCGCCGATATGGTCTTTTACCATTTGTAATATTTGATCGAACATAATCTTTTAAAATTTTACTATTAAAGTGATTGAAGGTAAATAAGTTTTAATAATAAAAAACTATTTTTAATATTGATCCCTCAGTTAACGTAAGTTAAATGGTGTTTTGCACCTTCATAATGCTTCTTTTATCCACCCAAAAATAGTATAGCTATGGTTAATGGTACATGGCTAAATGCCAATTGCCAATTGCTGATAGCTGAATGCTGATAGCTAATAGCTTCACACTTTTTCTTCCCTTATCATCATAACTATTTTCTTAATTCTATTGCTGCGCTAAAACTTTTTATAACAAAAACTGCTTATCAGGCAATCAATCATAAACTAAAAAATAAGCGCATTACAACTATGGACCAACCTTCTATTTTAGGCATAAACAGGACTCAGGACGGCACTATTTCTATTTTCGACGGCGGAAAACACGTGATGTCTATCCATAAAGAACGGTTGACAAAACGCAAGCACCATTGGGGAAGGCTGGGCGATATGAAGCTTTACAAGGAACATATTCAGGCTATGGACCGGCCTTTTGACCTGGTGGTGGAATGCTGGAGTGCCGATAACGAAATCGAAAAAAAGGAACAGTACCACCATGAACTGAGAACGGTTTTGAACCTGAAACCAAATGCCCGCATCATCGAAATTTCCCATCATCTTGCCCATTTGTACAGTGCTTATCCGCCAAGTGGTTTTGATACCTGTGCCGTTATGATCATTGATTCTGTTGGCAGCCCGGTAGAACATATCCGATACGATTACCCCGGCAAAGAAGGCAAGGCAGGCCTGTTTGAAGTGGCTTCCTATTATTATTGCCGCAAGGGCGAAATTACATGTGTAAAAAAACAATTGCACAACCGTAACCCTGATGCGCCACAAGGCTTGGGCAACTTTTATTATAAGCTTACCGAGTGTTTGTTTAAGGGGGAAGGAAACGAAGGAAAGGTAATGGGGTTGGCAGCTTATGGCAATGTAGCTGCTTTAAATTTGCCGGATTTGATTGTGAAAGAAGGCGAAGTGTTTATCCCGCAGGAGTGGGTTGAAGCTTTTAAGACCACGGATTATAATTTTAAGGATGAACTAAAAACCTTTCAGGAGAAAGCCGATTTGGCAGCCAAAGGACAGGATGTTTACGAAAAAGCATTGATAGCAATTGCAGCCTGGTTAACCGAAAAAACAGGAACAAAGAACATTGCTTATGCCGGGGGCTGCGCCTTAAATTGTGTTGCCAATACCAAAGTGCTGGAACAGGGCTACGATCTTTTTATTCCGCCTGCCCCGCATGACGGCGGTACTTCTGTCGGTTGTGCCATATACGGCGCGGTGGAATGCTTCAAAATAAAGAATGAACATGAATGGCGTTTTGATTACCTCGGCCCGGATGTTGACATACACGAAGTAACTAAACTCATCGAAAACTACCCGGAGCTAAGCATTGAACAACCGGATGATCTGATAGAAGTTTGTTCGGGTCATATTTATTGGGGCAAAATCCTTTGCGTGTTTCAAAGCAACAGCGAGTTCGGCCCGCGCGCATTGGGCAATCGAAGTATTGTTGCCGATACGCGTTATGCAGTAAATAAATTCTGGATCAACGCTTTTATCAAAGGCCGCGAATGGTTTCGCCCGATTGCGCCTTTTGTTTTGGAAGAAGACGTAAGCGAATATTTCAACTTTAAAGGCAGGACACCGTTTATGTTGTTCACGGCTTTTTTGCACGATAAGTATAAAGATAAATTCCCGACCATAGAACATGTGGACCACAGTGCCAGGATACAAACGGTAAGCAAGGAAGACAATGCGTTCATCTACAACCTCATCAAAAATTTTAAAGGGAAAACAGGCGTGGGCATTATCGCCAATACTTCTTTTAACGGCAAAAATGAGACAATGGTAGAAACGCTGACCGATGCGCTCAATTGCTTCGTCAAAAATCCAATTCATCACCTGGTTGTTCCGCCATATATTATTTCTAAAAAAACGCCGGTGTCCAGTCCCTTGCAACTGTCCAGCTATAAAGTATAGGTTTTGAAAATATATATTTTGTCGCCGCATATTGACGATGCCGCATTTGGGTTGACGCTTACCATTTCCAGCTTCATCCGGCATAAAACACCGGTAAAGCTGATCAATTGCTTTACCGTTACAAAATGGACGGGCGTTTTTGTGTCAGGGGATATAGAAGTGGTTTCGGCATTAAGGAAGCAGGAAGATGCAGCGTTCAATCAGTTATTAAGCTCTGCCATTGATATCGTCAACCTTGAGCTGTTGGATGCCCCTTTAAGAAACAGTTATATCCATCAGTTCCATTCGTTTAATCCTGATGAATTGGAATTGATCGAAACCCTGAAGAACTATCTGTTGGAAAATATAGACGGTATATTGTTTTGTCCGCTGGCCATCGGCAATCATATTGATCATGTACTTTGCAGGGAAGCTGTTGTACAAGTTTATCCCCGGGTCAAAGTTCTTTTTTATGAAGACCTGCCTTATGCCAACCGCATTACTTTGGATGAAATTGGATTGCACATCCAAGGATTGGAAGAAAGATTAGATGTAAAATTGATTGATTATACCAACGGTTTAAACAAATCTCCGGTTAATAAATTACAAGCTGTCCAGGTTTACAAGAGCCAGGTGGATGATGGGATTTGTGCAGAAATCATGGCACATCTGCACATCTTAAAAGGTGAAAGGTTTTGGGGCGAAGCCGAAGAAATTGAGGCGGTAAAAAGAGTATGGACAGATTGAAGGGCTGTTTTTAGATGCTTCTTTTATCACCTAAAAATTGGTATCGGCAATCAGCCATGAGCTAACAGCCCCATGAACTATTGGCTATGAAACATAACTATCAACCTTCTTTTTGCTCATTCCTGTTTTACTTCTGGATAGATGATGATTTTTGAATGATCGTTGAACAACAGTTCCATTTTCCTGGTGATATGTTCAAAACTGCTCCGGTACGAAACCGAACTTTTCCGGGCACAAACCATGATCAACAAATCCTGGGTTCCGGTTTGGTTTAACAGCAGCTCCGGTTTTTCCCAGGCATCGGTACGGTCAAAAACAAAAGGAACGTTCACTTTTGTATTTTCCAGGTACTTTTGAACATGAACCTGTGTTTTTTCATTGCAAAAACATTTGATCTCCAAACTTAATTCACTTCCAATCTTGCAAATTTTGGACAGCCACAAATTAAACCCAATTTCAAATTCGGCTTTCGGCGGGCAAACCAGCAAAAGCTTTTCATGAACGATCAGCGGCTGGTGCAAATGACAAACAAAAATTGATTTATCTGTTTTTTCAATTACAGAAGCCGTTTTGTTGACCATCAGCTTCTCAATCAACCTCACTTTTCTTGGCCAGCCGGTTAAAATCATCGTGGCCAATTTCTCTTTAGAGGTACGGACCAAACCGCTGGCAATGTTATAATCAATCGTGGCGATCACTTCAATGCCGGTTTCAGTTCCGGAAGCGTATTTAACCGTTTCGCCCAGCTTTTTATGCGCTTTCTTCAGGTTGATCTCTGCATCATGGTCGTTCGGGACAACCGATAACAAATAAAGCGGGTGCTCAGAATTTTTATCTTTCAGCAAGATGGCCAGGTCGAGCATAGTTTCCAAATTACTAAAATCAGCAATTGGGATCAAAATGGTTTCCTGTTCCGGCCCGTGCTTATCCGGTATATGTTCTTCGTTTTCTTCTTTCAATATGATTTTCCGGCTGGCTTTTTCTGTTGCCAGTGATGCAACGATACAGGTGAACAGGATCAGGATGATCGTGCCGTTCAGGATGTTTTCATCAATAATGCCGGCTTTATATCCTACCAAAATAATAGCCAGCGTTGCAGCCGCATGGGCACTGCTCAGCCCAAAAATAACCTGCCTTTGTTCCTTGGAATATTTAAATAATTTTTGGGTGATAAAAGCAGCAATCCATTTACCGCTTAAAGCAGCAATGGTTAAACACAAAGCCACAATTAAAGCGGCCGGACCTTTAAAAAGGACCTGCACGTTAACCAGCATCCCAACGCTTATTAAAAAGAAGGGGATAAAAATAGCATTGCCAACAAACTCAATCCTGTTCATCAGCATAGAAGTATGCGGTATTAAACGGTTCAAGGCCAAACCGGCCAAAAAAGCGCCGATAATTGGTTCTACCCCTGCAACCTGCGCCAGGAAAGCAGCGAAAAAAACAACAGACAATACAAAAACATAATGGGAAGTTTTTTCGCTTTCTAATTTTACAAAAAACCATTTGGCCACACGTGGAATAACCAAAAACATGATCGCGGTAAAAACCGACAACGAAAGGCCAAGTTGCAGCCAGAACGCAAAACTGATCTGGTTTCGGTGCAGGCCCATAATCACGGCCAGCAGGACCAGCACCACTGTATCGGTTAAAATCGTTCCGCCAACGGTTACCGCTACGGCTTCGTTTTTAGAAATCCCAAACTTGGTGATGATTGGATAAGCGATCAAAGTATGGGTTGCAAACATACTGGAGGTAAGCACCGAGGTAAGCGTAGAATAGCCCAATAGATAATGACAAACCGGGAAACCGATCAATATCGGAATGGTAAAAGTGAGGAACCCGAATGCATAACTTTTATGTTTCTTTTTCTTGAAGTTGTTCAGGTCCAGCTCTAAGCCGGCTATAAACATGATATAAAGTAAGCCGATGGTAGAAAACAATTCGACTGCCGAGTTTTTTTCTAGGATGTGGAAACCGTAAGGGCCAACCAGTATGCCGGAGATGATCAGTCCGATGATACCCGGGATTTTAATCCTGCCCAGCAGGATGGGCGATATTAAAATAATAAATAAAATGAGGGAGAAAACAAGGACAGGATTTTTTAACGGTAAATCAAACTCATGCAGCAAGTGACCAAAAAAGCTATTGTCCATCCTGCAAATATACCTGTAAAATGTTTTTTTGTTTTTGACTTACCTGCTTTGGTGGTTTTTTATATCGGTGCTGCTGTTGTTTTATGTTGATGAAATTTCAATTTAAACAGGTGCTTAAATTATTGCTGATGAACGGGGGCAAGCCTTTTCCTATACACTTTTCCACAAATTGTGGACAAAGAACTGGACAGAAAGGGGGGCTTTCTTCCTCAAAACTCCCCAAACGGGATTCTTGCTGGCCTAATTGGTTTGTAAGATCGTCTTCCGCGTTTTTCTTTTTGCCTGATTGATCCTGAATGATATTTCTTTTACCGCAGTAATTTCTAACAACCGCTAAAATTTTATTTTTAAAAAAAGGTCAAAGGGAATTATTTTTCTTTACAGGAAAGCCGGCACTTCGCTTCAACGCCAACTTTTGCCCGGTAAAAGAAGCATTGGCCGCTGCTGTTTTTAACTGGCATTTTTATTGGCTAAGTGTTCATGAATCAATAAAAAACAAAAAACACTGTCATGAAAAAATTGCTACTCTTTTCCCTTGCCGCCTTGGCCTTGGTTAGCTGCAAAAAAACCGGGAACGAAAGTAATCCTTTTACAGCCCCTGCCACTGGTGAAAACTATCCTGCCCTAAACATCAAAACCAGTGCACAAGTGGTAAAAATGACCGTCAGCGGGAATGTTTTGAACATGGTTTACA
>JAABUQ010000188.1_pt1 | contig 134589 bp, 127 predicted proteins | sample 5560001 | NCBI WGS metagenome assembly JAABUQ01 (sample SAMN10711888, study PRJNA513371) | rock metagenome | isolation source: Antarctica rocks | place: Antarctica: Victoria Land, Finger Mt nord | collected 2015-12-18
CATTAACCCTCCTCCCCAGCTCCCTCCTCAACTCCGCCCTCAACCCCCCAACCTCAGCTCTACTCATCCCCCCCGCCTCCCTCTCCTTCTTCACCCTCCCCTGCCCCCTCCCCTTCTTACTCCCCCCCTCAGCAGCAAATTCCTCACCATCATACTCCACACCCAAATCCTCCGCCGCGCTCTTCAGCCAAACATCCTCATGCCGCAACTTCTCCTTCGCGAGCGCCGCATCCGCGATCTTCTTTGCCAACGTCACCCGAGGCTTCAGCCGCGCGACGATGCGGCGGTCGAGGTCAAGTGTGCGCATGAAGGCGTTGCGCCTGTTTCCTTCTCCCGTCGAGCCTCGCGCGTGCACTTTCGCTATCAGTCGCCGTACCCCTTGCACCTCTTCTGGCGCGCAGAGTAGGATGCTAGACCCCGAGCTCGACGCCCGCGCTGTGCGGCCCGAGCGGTGCACGTAGGTGTCTGCTGCGCGGGGGAGGTGGTAGTGGAGGATCAGGTCCACATTCGGGATGTCCAGCCCGCGGGCGGCGACGTCGGTGGAGACTAGGATCTGGGATTGGGATTGGGGTGAGGGGGAGGAGAAACGTTCTATCGAGCGGAGACGGGCTTTCTGCGGCATTTGGGAGTGTAAGGAGTTGGGGGCTAGGGAGAGGTTTTGGAGAAAGGAGGAGAGCCGCCGGACGGAGGTTATGGAATTGGTGAAGATTAGAGTGCGCGCCGGTAGGTGGTGGAGGAGGAGGGTGTAGAGATATAGGTCCTAGGTGATGGGGTTAGTGTGGGGGTGATGCTAGGGATTTGGGGAAGGGACAGGGAGGAGTACTTTTTCTAGACCGGCGCATTCGACAATGCTTTCCTTGACGTTGGTAGCCATTTGGGAGACTGGGTTGACGTCTATAAGCTTTGGTTTTTCTTCTCGGAAGTTGAGCTTTTTGAGGAGGTATTCCATGGATGCGTTCTTGCCCATTAGCTCACTGCCTGGCAATTTGCCTTTACCAGAGAGCTTTTGCTGAAGATTCTTCTGAAATGTCGCTGAAAATACCAGTGTCTGGCGTTGGCCTCTGAGAGAGGCCTTGGCTGATGCATTATCTGAACGATTTTCTCTATCTTCACTCTCTCGATCCAGAGCATTGAGTATCTCCTCTACTTCTTTGAAATGGCCCTCACTCAAGAGTCGATCAGCTTCGTCTAGGACTAAGAATCTGACACTCCTGAGCTTTTCGGCAAAGTTTTTATCTTCTCCAACCATCTCCCATAATCGGCCGGGAGTCCCAATAACGATATTCGCATGACTCAACAGTCGCCGTTGTTTGTGCACAGACAGGCCCCCAGTCAAAGTGGCCATCGACATGGATGGAGAGCCCGGACTCGAGCATAAATCTGCAAAATGGGTAGACAACTGATGGGCAAGCTCCCGGGTTGGTGATACAACGAGAGCTATCAGAGGATTTGTGTCCGAACCAGCCCCATTCCTACCCCCGTGGTCTTTTGTACGTAAAAAATGTTCGTAGACGGGTATCCCAAAAGCCAAGGTCTTCCCGGAGCCTGTCGAAGCTTTACCAATCATATCATGGCCTTCCATAATATGTGGTATCGCAGACTGCTGAATTGGTGTTGGATTGGAAAAGTTCAGTCGGGCAAGGGACGCAAGTGTCTCTTCTGAGAGGTTGAGAGAATGCCACGCAGACACTGGTAGCGTTAGCCATGGGTATCTCTCTTGAATGTGATGCCACCCTACCGTCAGTATCATCTTCGCCGCTGTCTTCTTCGTCCTCATCCAAGCGCTCGAATTGATTGCCGCCTGAAAGATTTGCTTCCCTCTTTGAACTCTTGAGACTATTATACTCTTTTCTTTTCTTGTCTTTGTTATTGCCTACTCTTGGCACGCTATTCTTCGCATCACCAACGTCATTCGACTTCCCTATGGCTATACGCCCCTCGACCTCGGAGTCTCCAAAGCCCTCCCATTCCTCTGCGTCTTCGGTTGAGGTAGTTGGTCTTTTGGTAAATTCGTTGGATTCTTTCCGGACTTTGTATTCGACCTTCCCCGCCTTCGACTCCCTCACAATCTCCACATCAGAGATCTCCTCCAACCCAAAGAACCCCTCGGCATCATCGAGCTTATCCGGAAGAGTAACCTCGTTCCATGGGAGTGCATGAACGGAGTAAGTTGTATCAAATGCTGTCTCCTTTTTCCCGTCGGTTCTCTGCTTCTTTCTAGGCTTCTGCTGCGCCTCTCGGAATCGTGGCCGCTTTCTTTCAATCGGCGCCATCTGTCGTGTTCTTTCAATTTGAAGTTGTCCCTAGAAGTAGGCAAAACTTTTCCATCCCACCAGTTAGCTTATTATCAAAGATCACGGGTTCGAAACTGCTACCCCCGAACACCGACATCAGTATGTTTGCTTACTCCAAAAATATATTCCCTTAATACAAAACCAGCCTTATCAGTCAAAACTGCAGGATGAAGTCTGAATTACAGATGGTTGCATTACGGTTGGCGGGTCGCGCAACGGGCCTCCCCCCACCACCAATTCCCCACCTGTTGGAGAATGGCTGCGGCAGTCTCTCCAGCAGCACTAAGCCAAATCAGGTCTAGCGTATCGCAATCCTGGATCACTGTCAGCCAGGCTGTATGCCGAACAACAAGGGCTATGCTCAGGGCAGACCAGCTCCACTAAATGCCTCATTATCTATAGGGCCTAGATTGATCTGCCGTGTATATAGATGAGCCTGCATTCCTAGAGAGATAGGGCAATTGAAATCTCCTAAGCCAACACCACCAAAATTCGAGACTAGCTCCACGGACACCCCCATACATGTATAAATTACGTATACTCCGTATATAGTTCTCGATAACAACCAATCTAATAATTCTATTATTGCTCTACGTTTATCGACTTTTTCTAATATTATAGTTATCATTTCGAGGCCGTGCTAGTGGCCCCCAATGCCCGAGTGCTGCTAGCTACGCCCAATCAAGTCGTGAACTCTATTCCATTCTTATGCCTTCTGCTGAAATACCTAAATCACTTGATTCTGATCGCCTACACCCATGGACGGGACGAACACATTTCATCAGATTTTTCAAGGATCAATTTATAGTTGAGCGGTGTCCTCTTCTGAAGCGAGCCGAGGATGTGTACTGCTTAATGTACGTGGATTTGCTGACATTTCATGGCTGCCTTAACTCTCCATTGAACCAATCCACAACATGTGCAGAACGCAAACTATTGGGATTTCCAATGACCTACCAAGGTGCTGAAAGTGCTCCAAACAGTAGATACTTCTCTTTGGAGAAACCGAAGATTGTGGCCTTGTCTCTTGTAGGCGATGATTAGCTATGGAAGCAATCGCTGCGCTTGGCCTGGCTAGCAATATTATCCAATTCATCGATTTCGGAAGTAAGCTCTGTGCTCGGATCGACGACTTCTCGACGACGGCGGGAAAAGCTCCAGGGAAGATCAGCGCGCTCACGGACCGGTTGTCGCTGATCTTGAGAACTCTCGAAGCCCTCGATCTGGAGAGTCTGAAAGTGGTGGACAATGAAGAAAAGACCATCCAGGCCTGCACAATTCAGATTGAGGAGCTGAACAAGGTTGTGGCACGTTTCACAGTGCAAGAGAACAAAGAAGGGACATCTCATTGGCGAAGAGGAGTGGAGACATCGTGAAAGGCCTTCCGATCGCTGCGCGAGGATGAGAACCTCGAAAGCCTTCAGAGATGCCTAGACCGACTTCTCAGTCTTTTGAGCTTGCAGCTCCAGACTCGAATGGCTTTGAAGCTTGATAAAACAAGTACAGATATTCTTCGTCAGCTGGAGAGTCTCCACTTGGATGGTTCCTCAACCCCGCCAGTCTCAGAGGTGGCACCGCCAAGCATCATCCCCTTTAATCGTAATCAAGATTTTGTAGGAAGAACTGAGCTTCTCGATAAAATTGATCGCAGGTTTCGCTCAGGGCAGTCTCGAGTCGCTCTTTGTGGACTGGGAGGTGTTGGGAAGTCACAAATCGCCCGCGAATACGCGTTTCGGCTTACTGAGCAGTCACCAGAGACTTCAGTCTTCTGGGCCTATACCGGCGCTGGTGTAAACTTCACTGAGGCTTACAAGAAGATTGCCGCGCAGTGTAAGATACCAAATCGCGACGTCTCCAATAATCCGCTCCAGCTCGTGAGAGATTGGCTCGAGCACACATACCCACATAGGTGGCTCATGATTGTTGATAACGTGGATGAAGTGCAGACATTTTTCAAAGAACGATTGTTCGGCAAACCCATAGTCGAATACATTCCTCAGAGCGCGAAAGGCTCAGTACTTTACACTTCAAGGAATAGGGACATCGGCGTGGACCTCACAGCGGATCGCAATCCTATACTTATACCCTCGATGGAATTTGAGGAAGCTCATCAATTTCTAGATGAAGGCCTTATACGTGGTAGTACCATCGAAGAGCGCCGAGAGCTACTTGAGGAACTGGATTGTTTACCTCTAGCAATTACTCAAGCTATTGCATATATGGCCAAACGGCGCAAATCAATCCGTCAATACCTAGGAATCTTCCGGCAGAATGACTCTACTAAGATACGGCTGTTGAAGCATCAATTCAGCGACTATGGAAAGGAAACAAGGCAGATGGAATCATTGGCTACAACTTTTATGGTTTCCTTTGACTATATAAGGGCAGAACACCCAGATGCTGCAAAGTTACTGTCAATGATGAGTTTCTTATCTCTGGCCTGGACCCCTGGATACATCTTGCATAGTAAAGATGCAGATTTGCTAGATTTGGAAGACTCAATCGAGATCTTGGTAGCCTTTTCGTTTATAGAATGTTTATTCGACTTGAGCGATGATCACGATGAGGACGAATGTAGTTTCTGCGACGACAAAGTTTACGCGATGCACCGTCTTGTCCATTTAGCGACTCGCGCCTGGCTGGATGAGAATGATTCAGATGGAGGGGAGCAATATGCTTTCCAAGCGATGGAGCTACTGGCCGAACAATCCAACTTTGATTTGGCTGAGCTGAAGGAGGTGGATGTTGATATCGCAGCCGAAGAGGGGTGGCCCATGGTATTGGTACACTGGCAAGGTGTTCTGACACTTCAATTACGAAACCCTACCAAGGAGGCTATGCTATCAATAGCCACGCTTCATCTTGAATCTGCGGCGTATACGTATGGGTTGTATCGCCGGGATGTGACATTAGTAAAAGCCCATGCCACGGCATCGCTCGAGATCCGCAATAAGATTCTGGGGCCTGACAATATCGATACCTGCAATTCCATTGTCATGTTAGCTTTGTGCACCCAAAGTCGTTGGTTCGGGCCTACAATGCGGAGGCAAGATTGGGTACCAGAGGACGATGAAGCCACTGTGTTATTTCGACGGGCAATGGAGGGCTTCTATAGGATCCTTGGGGTTGGTGATCGGATAACACTCGCTTGCATGATATTTCTCGCAGGGCATTTGCTCTGCCAAGGCACTGCACAAGAGCAGGGACTGATCGAAGAGGTATCTGGCAAGATGGCCAGTTCATCTCAAACGGAGAAATTGGCATGCAAAAGCAACCTACTGGACCTTCGAAATGCCGCTTGGGTACAGCGAGAAGGAGTGGGAGACGTTCTGGATCGACTCTCATCAGCCGTTGAGTATTCGGAGTGAAAGAGGCGTGGAGGTGAGCATTGACTTCTAACTTCAAAGAAGACCGGCAGTCCTCAGTAAATTTGGCAAATTATGAAAGGCTATATCTGAAAGTCCATGGGTGGGATCTGTCCGGACAGGTAGTAAATCGAAGGGTGAACGAGGAGTAACAAGACATGGTAGAATCAATACTTTGAGCATTTGTGAGGCCATCAGTAATCAAGTTTGAGAGAAGACAAATGTAGGGGTTGTATATTGGCTTCCTGACCGCCAACATAGAAAAAAGAAAGAGCAGTGGGTTTGCAGGAAAGACGAGGGCATAGCAGCACGAACTGACTAATGACTAGTTGCGACGGGAAACATCTTTTCCCAAGTACGATGTTATACGCTTCTTCTCTTGGCTATGGTGAGAACCAGAAGTGTTGGCACCGTACTGGTGTAACCCTATTCAATTTAATATATTTATTATTATACTATGTCTATCGATTAATATTGGTTTATATTTGAAATTAATATTAATATTCAAAATATAATATTTTAAATAGTTTTCCGAATTATTTAGGTTTTGATACTCTAATAACTTTGACTCCTTTAATAAAAATAATCAATTCTCAAGACCGCGAGAAACATCCAAAGCTAGGCATTCGATGACTTCCCATGAACCTCGACATACTTCTCCTATTGACCCTTAATCCCTAAGAGACAATGGGAAAATCCTCAAAGGACAAACGCGACGCCTACTACCGTCTTGCAAAAGAACAATCCTGGCGCGCTCGCTCCGCATTCAAACTCATCCATCTCGACGAAACATTCGATCTCTTCTCCGACGTGACCCGCGTCGTGGATCTCTGCGCTGCCCCCGGGAGCTGGAGCCAAGTCCTGAGTCGGGTGCTGGTCAAGGGAGAATGTCTAGGCCGCCGAGCGTGGGTGGAGAGACAAAAGAGGGAGAGGGAGATTGTGTGGAGGGGCTTGGGGGAGGATTCTACACAAGACGATGGAGAAAAAAGGGGAGAGGATGAGGAGGCTGAGAAGGAACAGAAAGAGCATCCGCATCGCCCCGATCAAGAACCCAAACAAGAACCCAAACAAGAACCGCCCTCTCAACCACCGCCATCACTTCCTCGCAAAGACATCAAAATCGTAGCAGTCGACCTCCAACCCATCGCCCCTCTCCCCGGCATCACCACCCTACAGGCAGACATAACGCACCCAACCACAATCCCCCGCATCCTCGCTGCCCTCTCCCCCTCCCTTCCCTCCCCAAACCCCGCCGAACAACCTTCAACCCCCCACCTCGTAGACCTCCTCATCTCCGACGGCGCCCCCGACGTAACCGGCCTGCACGACCTAGACATCTACATCCAATCCTCCCTCCTCCTCAGCGCGCTGAACCTCGCCCTCCGCATCCTCAAACCCGGCGGCAAATTCGTCGCCAAGATCTTCAGAGGCAAAGACATCAACTACATCTACGCCCAACTACGGTGCTTCTTCGCCAAAGTCACGGTCGCGAAACCGCGGAGCAGCCGAGCGAGTTCGCTCGAGGCTTTTGTCGTGGGGGAAGGGTTCCAGCTTCCCCGTGGGTGGACGGGGGGGGAGATCGAAAGTTGGGCTGCTCACGGGCCAGGTATTCAGTGGGGGAAAGTCGGTACAGAAGATGTTCCGGGGGAAAAGCGAGCGGAGCCGCGTGGAGATGCGAACGCGGCCCCCGTCGCGACCGGACCAGAAGTAAGCAACAGCGACACAGGACCAGCCCACGAGAAGAAAAGCCAAAGCGCCGACCACGTCCCACTTCTCGACCCCAGACGCAAAACCTCGACCCCCCGACCCCCCAACTTCGAAGACGATCCATCCTGGATCCCCCCCTTCGTCGCCTGCGGCGATCTCTCCTACTGGGACGACGCCGACGCTACCACACATCTCCCTCCTGGTCGGATCAGTCTTGATCCCGTGCAGCCGCCTACGGCGCCGCCGTATAAGCGGGCATTGGAGGAGAGGAGGAGGAGGGGGGGCTTGTTTGGGAAGACGGGGAGGGGGTTGGGGGGGCTTGGGGGGTTTGGAGGGGGGGAGGTTGGGAAGGAATTTGGAAAGTGAAGGTGCACGCATATACAAGGCGATTTGCGCGAGATTAAGTGGAGAGACGGCGCGTGGCGTTTCGGGGAGAGGTGGGTAGATAATAGTAGCGTGTATGGGAAGGGAGACGTGCAATTGCTCGCAGTATTCCAGGACCAGTGCAATCGACAATGGCATATTACAGGAACGGGAGAATATCGATATGCGGCTGTTGCATTTTGCATTGCAAATCTCATCGAAATCTATGCATGCTCTCCCCCTCACTCTGATCGCCGGGTACATCCCCCTTTTCGATTTACGCAAAAGCTCGATCGATCGATAAAGGAGTAGTAGTGGTAGGAGTAGTAGCCCAGACAATCGCCACACGAATTATGCTCACGAAATGAAAACCCGCAGGAATAAGATACACACACACACACACACATCGCACCATCCATCATGATATCCAAGCAGACGCAACCGTCTAGCGGCCCTTGACAGCAACAGCCTGATCCGCCGCCACGGCACCGTCGAACCGGTACAGAGGCTCCAACACGGCGCGCTTGTTGCAGAGAATGTAGCGCTTGAACCACCAGGGCAGGGCCTTGGTGAGTTGGTACTTGGCGTGGGTGCGGGTGGGGACGGCGAAGACGTAGTCGAGTTCCTCGAGGGTGCGCTGCTTGGTCTCGGGGACGAAGAGGAAGATGAGCACGAAGGCGGTGAGGTTGAGGCCGGCGTAGAAGGCGAAGGCGCCGACGGGGTGGAAGGCGCGCAGGATGCGGGGGAAGGAGATGGAGAGGACGGCGGCCCAGAAGAGGCAGGTGGCCACGGCCCAGGACATGCCGACTTCGCGGTGGGAGAGCGGGAAGACTTCGGCCGAGTAGGTGAAGGGGACGGGGCCCTCGCCGGGGGAGTAGAAGGCCGCGAAGAGGAAGATGAAGAAGGCGATGAGCCCTAGATGTGCGGTTTCCTGCTGGGGGATGATGAAGCAGAGTCCGGCCGCGAGAAGGGTCCAGGCCATGTTGGGGAAGGTGAAGAGGAGGAGGGCGCGGCGTCCCCAGGTGTCAATGGTCCAGACCGCGGGCCAGGCGAAGACGAAATTGACGAGACCGAAGCCGAAGGAGGCGAGGAGCGCGTTGAGATTGGAGGCGCCGGCGTTGACGAAGACGGTCGAGGAGTAGAAGGCGATGATGTTGATGCCGCACATTTGCTGGGCCAGCATGACTGTGAAGGAGGCACCGGTCGCGCGGCGGACACGGGGGATGGTGAAGAGTTCGATGAAGCGGGTGACGTAGTTGCTGCGGCCGATGATGTCGGCTTCTTCTTGGATTTGAGCGTGGATGTAGTAGAGATCACGGGCGGCCTGGAGAGGGGTGTTTCGGAGACGGCACAGCGAACGGAAGGCGTTTGCGTATCTGCCCTTTTTGATGTACCACCGAGGCGATTCCGGGCAGAAGTAGACACCGACGAGTAGCGGGATGGCGGGAAGCATTGCAGAGCCGAGCTGGAGACGCCACGCGATGTCTCCGACGTTGTAGACGGCCAAGTTGGCGCAGAATCCTAGGAAGATACCGAACGCGGTCCACATCTGCCAACTCATGACCAAACCACCTCGAATGGCAGCCGGGCAGTTCTCTGCAGCGTAGATTGGTACAGTGGACGCTTTTGAGCCCATACCGATACCGAGCAAGAGACGAGTGACGAAGAGTTGAGGCCAATCCTGAGAGAAAGCGGAGCCAATGACGGAGAGGAAGCAGAAGACGGCGGAGAAGAAGATGGTCCCCCGACGTCCGAAGAAGTTGTTAAGAGGGTCAGAGCACCAGCAGCCACTGGTCCGGTATCAGTTGACTGTCTTTCGGAGAACGAGGGTCATAGCACACTCACATGAAGGCAGAACCAAGGTAGGGACCCGCGTTGACGACACCGACAATCCAGGAATTTGTATCGTAGTTGACACCAGGTAGAGGACCAGTTTTGGGAGGAGTGTCAGGAACACCGAACGCAATAGGCCACGACAGATTGGCACCGTTGGAGCCGGTCTGATCCCATCCTTGCACCGCGGCGCCAATGGAGCAGAGGATGACGGTAAAGTACAAAGAGCCTGGCTGACGCCATTTATGGAGAACTTCGTTGCGGAGAGCGTCACGCTCAACTTCGTCCAGCTCGGCGATTTGCTCAAAGGCGGGAGGGTCCTGGGCAACCAAAGCGCCTTTCTTGAGAAGGGGGACCATGTCCTGCAAGCCCGACTCTTGGGCGAATTGCTCGACATTGTAGAAGAGCGTGTCACGGGGAATGCCAGCCAGTGGATTTTGAATTCTGTAAGATCAGTGTTGGAGAATGATCGGTTGATGTGTTGTGGATGACTGGAGGTGGCTTACCTTGCGGTGACATTGCGGTTCAAGCTGACCGATTGAGTTCGGCCGGAGCCTCGTCGCTCTCCATCCTGATACTCGCCGGAGCTGGTTCACCGTCAGTATACGGTGGCCATGTGTGATATGATGTAGAGGCTGGCTGGTCGCACCTTTGATCAATGTGGGCCAAATCACCCTTCTCGTTATACTTCTCACTCATGCTTGATGGTGGTGTGCTGATCCAATAGCGGGGTAGGTCGTCGAGATGGGGTTATTGGTTGCGGGGGCGGTAAGCAAAGAGTACCGGGCAGGCGAAAGGATAAAGAGAGGACCTTCGCTTGTCGGGAGGAAGAGCAGTGAAGGAAAGAGAATAAAGAAGAGAGGAGTGTGAGGGATATGTACTCGGCCAGACTGTGAGACGAGTAGTCGCCCTTCACAACACTTTAACACCCGGGAATGCTACAACACTGCTAAGTTAGGCCGAAACCTCTCACACAACCTTGCAATTCTCCTCCTTTTGCTCTATCACGCAAACGGTAAGCATTGCACCTGGCCTGCGTCAGGCATTCGATACCATCGTGATGTGCTAGCCGTTGGGATCGAACACTTTGCTCGACGCCAACTGGCTGCCCGCCTTGTTGGTAATTGTGCCAATGGATGCGCCCAACAAACGACCGAACAAACCCACAAATTCCGGGGTAAGGCCTAAGGGTGCTGGGGAGTCGGGGATGGGGATGGGAAAGGTCACGGGTGAAATTGCCTCACGGTGTGGATAGAATTAGGATTAGCGTGGTATGACCTAATGCCTATGGCAGGTCACACCGTTTAGTGATTAGGTAGATCCTTATCCAATACAATTACTTTGGCCACTACTGGTAGACTGCTGTTTTGCTGTGTTACGTATGGTCTCTTTACGACGGCAAACGATCAATCAATCTGGATGCTTTGCGAGATTATTTTCTTGCATGCTTTGGTTGCCGTTGCAACGTGTTGCATTTCCTGGAGAAACCTTGAACGCTGCCATCTACCACCAGCCATAAGGCTCCCTCTCAAGTAAGCGCTACCATCACTTCCACCCAATGAAGGATGAAATGGTGTTGGGACTTGAAGAATACACGATGCTAGGTGGGCTTATTATCGGATGGAGACCGCGACATTAGGCTAGCAATGGCTGCTTGCTTCGCCGTAGCGATCCTGTGGTGCGACAATGATAGTATTTCCATTTCTGTATCCTACCGCCAATCTTTGCTGCAAGATGCATGCGACAGACAAGCATGTGCGCCAAGGACTTTAGAATGCCACCCCCCCTCCCACGGGCAAAAAGTGGAGACTCTGGTAGAATCAACAGTAAAAGGATTACGTCCGTATGAGAAAAGCTCAACACCTTACGAATGCGTCAACCGTGAGATGATCCATACTCGACCTCATGCGTACATTGCCACTCTGATTCGCCCCCGCATTCAAATGTCACACGGTCTCCAAGGAATTTAGCATCAGATCAGATCAGATGACCAAAATCCTACACGAACGGGGTTACCGGCAGTTCATACATTTAATCATTGTGCCTATACGCATACCTTTCTCCGTCTACCTTATCGAGGTACTCAACACCGTATCCTCTTTATCGCACCCTCTTCTCCATTCCCCTCTCACCTCCAGCCAAAAAGTTGTTCGGTGCCATGGTGGTCTACCACGACGCTGAGGATAATAAGAGACGTGGCGAGTCAACGCTCAGACCACGAACCGGATGGATGCTGCGTTGCTGAGCCTTCGGTTCCTCGGTTCCAATTTGCAGCATCGAGATTCACTGGAAAGGTAAACGAGACTTTTGGGCCGAGGCTTGTGCCCAAAAGTGTTTAGGTAGGTTATAATATGGTAAAGCACTAGGGGGATAAGCAATCGTGGAGCCGGAGCAGGGATCATGGCTTCCCGCCTCCACACTCCGAGACTCCTTCTATCTGACCGTCTCACCGCCCGCAATAAAATTGGAGTAAGATTCCTTCGACGCCTTAATAGAGTCAGTAATACGTTAGCATAAAGTAATCGTTTTTCTCACATGACAGCTTAATTTCAATCATCAGAGTCAGCTCGGTACTACTATTGTCCTTAATTGAATTGTCGCTATACTCGTCCTTGATGAATCGTTGATAACAACGGCGCCATCGCAACCCTTGTCCACATCGGGCCTGTATACACAAGCCAATGCGTACGCCTTGGGGCACTACCGGTCGATCTCGTTCCTACCACGCGAGCAAGGTGCGTTTCACATCCATTTGACCTTCTTTGGGTGTCTTCCATTGCTTCTTCCAACGAGGCTCAGTGCCCACACGACACCATTGCCAGCCTCGTCGTGGATCTTGTAAGAATAAACCTATCGATAAGCATGAGGCACTGTTGGAGGCAACATAGTCTTTGTCTCTGACTTCCCACCAATCAATGTCCTTGCCCCCAGCTCGGGGATTTCCCCGCCGAAAGCCAAGTCACGCCAGCGCGACGCTTGTTCTCCGCACATAAAGACACTCGGCCATATTATGGTCGATGCCCCTCCTCACCCTCCCATAAAAGCACCCGTTAGCCAGGTCTAAAGCGACAATATGTTGAGACTAGTCATGAAGCACCGCGATTCGACACTTCAAGGTCCCTCCAGCACCTTGGCGTCGAGGGAATATCACAAGCGCGCAAGGGCGTAGCAGGTGGTGTTTCCGAATGCTTCTAGCGGCCTTCCAGATGTCCACTAAATGCTCACCTACATGATCGAAAGATCCATGGCCATCACTGGTCCACTTGAGGAGAACTAATCCCACACGCTGGGAAGATGAGTTACCAAAGGCCAGACACGGCAATCCGGAACGCCCTCCAGCTCACGAGCCTCAACTGGGCGCACGTACACTAGTTAGGCTGACCCACCAACTAACGCCCTCTTCGAGCCTCGCCAACAACGACTCATGAAATGTCGCCACTTGGTCACACGCGTTCTCAGCCCTCGGTAATACCTTCGCGCTCCGAGGCTCTATAGGATCGTCGTTCGTCGATATTCTGACAGCTTGGGGTAACCCGTTCTAACACTGTACCTGTGAACCGCCAACCTGGGGTTGAAACAGCAACACCGCCTGTGAAATGAAGTGTACCTAGCCTCAGCTAATGGTTCGTTCGTGGGGAGTTGTGAATCTGGGGTACCCCAGGTTGGAACTCGGCCTGTCTCACTCGATATTCTGGGGAACACCCGCTGTTCCGTCGATGTTCGCAAGGTGCCCCAGTTGTCACACTCCCTTGCTCGAGCAATGATAACAATGTCTCTCGACGATTGTTGTTTGTTATTGGAAAATCTCCTCTCTTCATCCACAAGCATGCTCGCACGTTTCCATTTGTCATGGTCTGCCTTTCAGTTGCATTACGTTTCGAGCTCACGCTATGATACAGTCCGACCGTATTTATGTCAGGCGTTTGCCACCATCTCCTTCTCCTATACACTATTCTCAAAGCAGCCCCAGGTCTCGTGCTACGATTCCTGAACTTCGGTGACTCTCCCGTCTTCTCCAGCTGTCACCTCCCCTTCCAATATCAATCTCAAAACACCATCCACCGTCAGCCACCCCCAATTAAAACCTTCAAACCCCACCCTCTTACCGCAAAAGACCGTTGCCGCAAGACACCGTCACCGCAAGACACCATCACCGCAACCCCATCCCATTGGCCCACCCCACCCCTACACAAAACCAATGGCCCACCCCACCCCAACAAAAAGCATGGCACAAATCCTCCACCTCCGCAAAACCGCCCTCGAAGGCCGCCTCTCCGCCCTAGTCCTCGCCCTGCACAATCTCGCCAGCGCGACGCTGGTCGATGAAATCCTTTGTCCGGGTGCTGTGGTGGATAGGTCGGATAGTATTTCTGTGAGGATGGAGCGTGAGAGTGTGGATACCCCTCGCACCCTCGCCACTGCTATGTCCCAGTGTAGAATCGTGGACCTAGGGCGGAGGGGCAGGGTGGATAGAAGGAGCGGGGAGCGAGCGCCCTACCGGCATCGGCGGAGGGGGGAGGGGAGCGGGGGGAGGCGCTCGAGTTTGTAATCACTGTGATGCTCCTGCTCCTGCTCCTGCTCTTTTCTGTCATGGGGGAACGGATGTGACTGACTGACTGACTGTATGAAGGGAGGTGACTCGGCGGTGGGAACGGTATGGCATGGCATAAACGGCGAAGGATGACGTTTCCGGATTCTCAAACGAAGGGGAGGGATACTTGCCGCGTTGTTTCGGTTGTTTGTATAGTATGGTCACGGACGAGTATTTCGATGATGTTGATAGATAGATAGGACGATGGTAGATAGACACCCACTCTCCACCTAAGCCAAGCCAATGCCATCCCATCCCGTCCCATCCCATCACCTCCCCTCCTCCAACCCACATCCCTCTCCCTCCATTCTAGTGTCGTGCACGCCCCGTGGGGAAGTACGTGTCCTAAGTAACCCCCAGAATCCAGAGTCACTCCCCAGCATCCGCCACTGATCCACACCACAAGAAGTACATCCCTCGCCCGCGACGAACCTTCCAACACCCCAAAGCGCAAGTGAGCGCTTTTCAGCCCGTTTAGGACCACTCATCGCGGCCCCTACTCTATCGGAAACTCTCCCGTCACCCCTTCCATTCCATCCAGGTCGGGGCAAGGGGGAGGTTGCCTACGTCTATCACATTAGAAAGGGAGCCAGCGTTATTGGCTGGAGCGCGTGGATCGGGGGATTGTGCCCGTTGGGGCGTGGAGCCGTATGGGCAGTGGGAAAGTGGGAATGTCCGCGTTTGGTTTGGTGGGTTGGTTGTTGGTGTAGACAGAGCGCCGAGGCTCACAGGGGGTGGTTGTGTCCCGTGACGTGGGCTTTGCAGTTGTGGGTTTCTTTGATTCGCGAGGAGGGGAAAAGAAGGGGGAGGGAGGGGGAATGGCCATGTGCGCCGCGCTATGCTCTGGGTTCACTCCAGCAGTCTACGATGGAGGAGCTACATGCGTGACGAGAAAAGGGGGAAAGGTGTTCAGTGGTCATCGGAATCGTACTCGTCGTCGTCGGGTAAGAGCGCTCGGTACCGCCTGGCAGCCAAGTCGGATTCGAGGGAGCTTTCAGACTCGGGATCTTGATAGCCTGTATACGATTCCAGTCAGCATGCAGTCCTTGCCATCTTCCAGGTGCCTCAACCTCGCAAGGACGGAGAGGAGATGTGGAGATATGAGGGACTAACCTTCGCCGCCAGCTAGACTCAACGCCACGGGCAGCCATATCAATGCGTGCCCTGCGGCTAACACAACCAGCGCCAGCCACACCCGGAAATAATACACCTCGAAGATCTTGCTCCGCGTGAACGCCAGCACCCCGACCCCTAAGAACTTGGTCACCGTAATCCCGCTGAACACGCTGCCCCCCACGTTCACGAGACTCGTCCACGCCCTTAGATCGCGGCCTCGGAAGCGCGATTTTGCCTTCTCCATCACGGTCCGTGAGGGGAATTGGAAGGCGCGCGCGATGTGGGCGCAGAATTCGACGGAGATGCCGACGCAGATGACGAGGTTGACGAGGGAGATGGCGTTGAGGCTGACGGAGGCGAGGGCCATGATGCCGAGGACGTCGGTGACGATCATGGCGACTGTGAGGGTTACGATCAGCCCTGTAGTGAGGGAGCCGAGAAGGAGGGAGGTCAGGAGGAAGATGATTGCGATGGCGGAGCCGAGGAGCGTGCCTGCGAGGGAGATTATAGAGGCGTATTGGTCGAAGAAGATGTAGAATTTGCTGTAGGGGAAAACGGAGATGGACTGCGCTGAGCTGATGTCGGCGGCGATACGCCGAGCGGAGGCATAGGCGTCGATGAAGTCGCTTTGGGAGCGGAGGGGGGTGTGGGATGTGCGGAAGTGGGAGGCGACGACGGCGGGGGGAGGAGGGATGTGGGCAATTGAGACGGCGGTGGAATAGGGGGCTGCGCCGCCGAAGGGGCAGTCTTCGTTGGTGGGGGAGTGAAGCCATTTGGTTAGGTAGTGCATGAATTCCATGTCTTCCGGCATGCCATATAGCGTCGTGTTCCATGGTGGGGAGCGATTTTTGAAGCAGGTGTGCCCGTGTTCGATGCAGCAGGCTTCGTTGGAGGGGTTCAGCCAGGTGAAGAAGTCATCGAGCCAGCTGGCTGTGGAGCCTGTTATGTAGGATGTGTTTGGGCGTTTGGACTCTTGTTCGAGGATGTTGGTCAGGGAGTAGGTGTGGCAGGTTGAGTAGCGCCCGCAGAGTTCTTGCTGGTGCTGGGGTTTTGTGACGGCGAGGTCTTGTACCACGAAGTAGACGGGTGGTCCGGTGTTGAAATAGGCATCTAGGTCGTTGAAATAGGGAATCAGGTATGATCCTCGTGGGAAGGCAATTCGTTGATCAAGACCGAGTGCGACTTCAGGGATCAAGGCTAGACCAGCGGTAAAGAGACCTAGGAAGCCGACTACCACGGCTACTTTGACCTTTCGATTGAGAAGAGCAGGAGCATAGACTTTGCGGATGAATTTCTGCAATGGGCCTTCGTCATCATATCCGTACGCGCCTGCACCATGGGCTGCTCCAACGTCTGCTCGCCGGATTTTGAAGAAGGGGAAACAATCTGCTCGAGCGGCTTCGACTCTTTGCTGGTTCAAGGCGAGCACGGAGACGAACATTGTGACCTGGAGCAATGCATTGACCAGCACTGCACCAGCAGCGTACACGGCGAAGTTCTTGACTGCGGGCATCCCAACAGCAGCGCCTAATGCGAATGCGATGGTCTCTGTGGAAGCAGAGAGAAGGATACTCGGCCCCATTCTGCCCAATGCCTTTGCGATTCTGGTCTCGATATCCTCGTCTGGGTGGCTGATGTTGACTCGCTCGAATTCGTGCACAATCAGAAAGATGTTATCGACTCCGACGGCCAGTACAAGGAATGGTATGACTTCAGCAATGATAAGGGTGACTTTGATACCACAAGCCGAGAAAAGGCCAACAGAGGCCGAAACCGACATCAACACTATGACAATGCCTATGACACCAAGGGTGAACTTGGATTGCACCATTGCGTTTGCGGGATTGTGTAATATCGATCGGACAGTAAGAGTAGTAGATCCAAGAGCGAGCGAAGCGTAGAGGAACATGATGAGGTAGCTGATCACCACAATCTTAGCATCCGTGTTGGTCGACTTGTTCAATTCGCTTTCGAGACTCATCTCCGTAGAAAACGAAAGCCTTAAGCCTCTCTCCTCGGCTTCTCGCTGCGCGTCTTGAAGTACTCGTTTAAGACCTTCTTCCCAGTCCATTGCACGTGCTTCGCCTTCGGAGCCCTCTTCATGGTTGTTGACCACCCAGGTGACAATCAAAGCCTCGGCGCTCAACACGTCATCGTTATGGATTCCCCCAAGAACAATGTCCTTGCTCAAAGGCTGCTGAAAGTCCGGAAGACATTCTTGGCTACCAGGCTGCTCAGTGCAATGCTCGAGATCTTGTCCCCAAGTGTCCGGTTTAACATTGGAGAATGCCCCGCCAAAATAGCCCGTCAACGATTGAACGACGCATGCCTTTCCAGTGGGATTGAAGCACACATCATCGAAGCTCACGCTTATCTCCGGGCCCATCCTTCGCTGAACTCGGCTCTCAACATCAAACCACCACGCCAAAGTGTCATAGCTCAATACAGGCCCGGGGCCCGATGGGAGGGTATCATTAGCCAGGAAGGCCTGCTCCGCTCGATAGAAAGGTCCAAATTTGTCATCAAAGTATGCCTTTTCTTTTGCGGCGTCAGAGTTCGGACTGACCCAGAGGCGTACTGGACTTGTCTCGACCGCAAAGTTGATCCAGCCAATGCTAAGTACAGCGACGACGACAACGCTGAGACTTATGGTGATCAACGGGTATCTAGCACAAGTCCTTCCGAGGTTGCTGAAAGCATTGTCGCAGATAGTGTTTAAAGCATATGGCTTTTGCGGTCGATCCAGTATCCCTGCATTATGCACCAGATCCCCTTCGTCTTCATCATCGCTCAGAGCAGCGTCTTGTAATAATTGTAAGCGTTCGTTCTTTCGTTGACTGTGCCTCTGGTAGGCCACATGTCCTGATACTGCTGTGACAAGCAGTGCCAGTAAAACACAGTAGACGAGAATCACAGCAAAAGATAGACACGGCAGAACCCCAACCTGGCAGTAATCCTGCTGCGTCACCTCTGCAAGCTTTGGGCATGTGTCTGGGCAATCCACGCAAGCGCATCTGTAGGCTTCGTCTGTATCGTTACAAGCCTTTGCCGCTGGATCCATCGCTTTCATATGCGCAAATTCCTCGGTCGCGGGTCTAGGGAAATTGATCTGGAACGGGCTCCCGAATGGCTTTGTGTCTCCAAGAAATTTCAAAAACTTTGTATAATTTTTTGCCCCTCCACCGATGAAGTCCATTGCCTTTCCTCCGGTAGCGCCGAATTTGACGTCTTTACAGCTGTTGTAGAATCCTTCCCCATAGCTGTCAGACCATAAATTGTCCAATTCCGTAACAAGAAGCTTCCCTGACGAAGCCTTTTCGGACGCAGTAACATTGACGAAGAGAGATTGGTCGGGAGAGCAGGTGAATGTACAGAAGAGGTTGAAGAAGTTGGTCTTGCACGCTGGACAAGATGAGATGATGGATTCGGCACGCTTGAGGTTGGTGCTGAGGTTTTCAATCTGATGCACGTTCAGCAAGTCTTCTTTGTCTCCTGCAAGAGCTGTATCGTCTCACCTGAGCGCTATCGCAGCAGACATCCCCTTCTTTCCAAGCATCGCCACATATTGCAACGAGCTGCTTCCTAGTATCCTCAACTGGACCTTTCGCGAGTCCGTTGTCCGGGCAGGGAAGTTCGCCCCCAAAGAACGACTTCTTCCCACATTGCCCTCTTATGGCGCATCTACCAGCTTCGTGCTTTTCAGTCCAGTTTCCTTCATTTGCGAATACTCCAACCAGAAGTGATAAAACGCAGGTCAGGCCTATGAGCAGCTTTGGCAGCCTGGGGCGCATATATGCCGTCATCGTCATTGATGCAGGGCTGCACGCCCCTGAACTTGAGAGACCCCAGCAGGAGCTGCGTGAAAGATGGGATTATGCGGTGTAGGCTCGGAATGACTTTCTGAGTGTGCACGACTTAAAGGGCACGAGTTGTCGAAGACAGAGGTCGATTATTGCACAGGACAATGTGATCATAAGTGATGCGCAACGGGCTCTTTGCTGAGTAAGAGATTATTACGGCACAGAAGTACTCCTGGGTTGCAGCGGAGGTTGTCTCGATGTATTGAAGCGCTGTGGTTGTCAGAAGGCGAAAGAGTACGGAGTAGCTCAAAGTATTGACGACTTTGTGATCAGGCAAACGTAAAACGAAAGCCACCACCAGCCACCCAAGCTAGTACCGAATATAGTCTAGTCAATTAGGTAGAAAACGCATCCCTCGGATCTAAGTATCACAGGTAAAGGAGATTGCTCCGAGTGGCGATTAGATTCAGGGCAAGCTCGTGACCCAAGGTCATCGATGCTGGAGTATCCCTAACAAGATCATTGTTCTTAAGGATATGAACAATTTCTAAAGCTACATCCTTAGAATACAAGAACTGCCTTTCCACGAAGAACCCACAGAACAGATGCTGACTATGCTCTGTGCTGAAGTTGTCGCTCACAAGATCGCTAGGACTGAGAATGTCAAGTAGCACGCACAGCTCCTGCAAATCCTCTGCAGTCTATCCTCCCCCAGCTGCCTTTTCCCTCATCAGACTTCTATGCCTGATCATAAGACTCCTGTGAACTTGCTAAAACACATGGGCTTGTCGCTGAAGAGATGTGACAGTACCACTGAAGGAAAGCTGATTCGGTATGCGGAAAGTCACCCGCGGATCTGCTGTTGCTTGTATCCGATACCCATTGATCAAGACCCTCCGCTCGGGGCTCCTGCTGAAGCCGGGGCCGGCGCTGGAGCTTTCTTTTCCTCGGAGCCTTGAGTAATCCCTGTTGAAGACTCCTCTCCCTTGTTGCTGTTATTGAAGCCTCCTCGGCCACCACGTCCACCTCTAGCGCCTCGCTCGCCGCCTCTACCGCGAGCACCGCGATTTTGGAACCCACCTCGGCCACCTCGACCTTCGCTATCGCTAGCACCGCTCTGGTAGCCAGGTCGCTGGCCAGACCCAGAGGCTGAACGATTGCTCGCTTGCCATGTGCCAGCTCCTTGGGCTCCGGTGCTATCGCGGTATTTTCCAGGCCTAGCTCGCTCTTCAAACCAGCGCGCCTGAGATGAACCTTTTGGGTTCTGTTTATGAGCAGCTATTTGACGTTGCAGAGCCCCAGCAGCATCTTCGTGGGTAGCAAAGTGAACGACGTGGTTGAATTTCCCTCCAATAGTTTCCAGCTTTACGATCTTCGGCTTGTCCTCTTCGGCGAAGCTGTCTCGGACAGCTTGTTCACCTTCGGTATTCGGTACAAATAAGCGCGTGTTTGACTTTTTATCGGCAGCAGGCGAAGCTGGCTTGTCCACTGATGCAGCGGCCCTGTCTGTAGAAATTGCACCGTTGCGTGCTTCTGCATTTTGCGTAGGACCTTTCCCAGGTGCGGCAGGCTTCTCGGCATTAGTAGAAGCGCCAGGTGCTGAGGGCTGCGGGGTCGCAGGCTTGACCTGGGACTGCTGCGGGGTATTTGCAGTGGGTGAAGGACCGGTACGAGGTTGGTTTTGAGAAGGCCGATTCTGCTGTGGATGGGACTGCTGTTGTGGGGGGGGGGCTGGTCTCGATTGATTGGGTGGCTGCTGACTTCTAGGCTGTTGACCTGGTTGCTGAGCTTGACTGAATTGCTGGCTGGACTGTGAGGAAGGAGCAACAGGCGCACGATTGTTTCCAGGCCCCATGCCTTGCATGACGGCATTTGTGGGTCCACCTTGAGCCGGCGATTGGATCGGCTGTGTCACAGGCTGCTTGCCTCCAGTTCCTCGATGGGCGAAGTTGAAGCCTTGTGCCCTCATCTCCGTTCCAATCCTCCCATCCTGGATCTCGAGCACCAGGTATCCGAATGCAGCGTCAGCGAGATTGAAATTCCACATATTCTTGAAAGCACTTTCATCGACCATTCCAACGCCCCCTTGGCCAGGTACTTGACCACCGAATGGATTGCCACCGTTTGCGACACTTGGCATCTTGTTGACGATGTCAAGAGCGTTATGGAGAAGTGTTTGCTGAGCATCATTTTGAGATACAGCCGGCTCCACCTCACCCTTGACGGTCTCCCATACATCAGTGAACGAGGCTTTGGAGGCAGCAAGCTTCCCACGATAATGATCCAATGTAGGGTTGACGCTGAATTCGTTGTAGGAGCTACCGTAGCGGAAGTGAAGACCTGCGGATATAGAGAAGTCTGCTTTCAGTGTCACAGAAAGCTGGTTCAATAGACCCTCTCGGGCGGGCGAAGCATGGGTGACAAAAACACGCGTCTCGGTAGGGTCGTATACGCGGTTGGCGGTATCCACTAGCTCTCCCATTTGTAGAAGCGTTGTCCACATTGTTCCTTGCCCGCCGGCAATGGTTGTGCGTCCCTCACCATTATCGAACAGCTTATGCATAACCACAGCTCCTCCAAGTCCCAGCAGTCGAAGCTTCACCCCCCCCAATTCCAGGAGCCTTGAACTCGCCTCATCGATGACGTGGAGGTTGTCAACTTTGTATTCTCCGGATCGGAACTTCTCCAGTACGCGGACGTCTTCACAAGCACCCCAGACGGTGTAGACGGGGATGTTCAATTTGACCTGCTTGTTGATGAACATTGAGAGTTCCGAGAGCTGGAGTTCATGAGGCGAGAAACGGGATTTGACGTCGTAGTTTTGAGGTTGGGAGGATTGGATGATGCGTTTCTGGCTTTCGGTGAGGAGTGGTGAGTATTGGGCAACATGCTTAAGGGTCCTATTTGAAGATTAGTTTCAAGTGTCGATGGTTTGCGGTCTGAGGAAGACAGACTTATCGGCGATCCGTTTTAATGAATCCTCATCATAAAAGCCAAAGTCACCAGTGTGAATAATGTAGTCTGCCCTAGCTTGGCTCGCTAGGTCGTTGAGAGATTTCAGATTGCCTGTGTCACCCTCACGTCAGATCCGGACCTCCAACACGTTCAGAGTAGGGGAAGACACGTACCTCGAACGTCGGCTACACAAAGGATTCGCTTCGCTCCGCCCTGGATGACCTGAGAATTGTTCTGCATGAAGCTGTTCATGTTGGCGGCATTGGTGGCACCGTTTGGCAAATGGCCTTGGCTGTAGGGATGAGGACGAGGCTAAAGGAGTGTCAGTGACACTGTAAATATTTGGGAAGCCTGCCACAGTTGGGTAGGTGGTCCACTCCAGAATACATGGTGTTGACTTACGGAAGCCATAGAAGCTGATGAGGTTTGTAGTAGGGGTAGTCAAGTGAGGGTCGGTCTACCTTCGAGTCGATGAGAGGTATGAGTAGGGGCTGCGTGGACGTCCAAGTTGGAAGATGTAGGGATAGCACAGGGAAGGCGGAGAAAGTGTTATTAAGAGAGAGTGTCAACAAGTATTGTTCCAGATAAAGCAGGTGCAGACGGGGTGGTCGTTAATCGAGAGTGCTCTAGACATTTTTTGGTCTTGGCACTGCGCTAAGCTACGGGAAGACTAGCGCCGTATAGTCGTACGAACTCGGTCGATATGAACTCAACCTTCTGTCCATTAAGCTGGTTATGCTGCCTGCTATGTTCCCGGCCTTCGACATGTATCCAGCTTTATTACCCAGCATTTCACATACTCCTCTGGAACGCCATCGCGGGTATGCTCGCTTGCCAATCACGGCTTTTGTCAGGGCACTTCCCTAAAGCCCCTTTTCGACCAGGCATGAACAAATATTCCCCTGAGTGCAGTGTACCCATCGTGAGAAGCTGAATCGGCGTTGTCGCTTATGATATATCTTCGGTGCTCAGTAACATCTATCAGCGACCAAAAGGTCCTTTCAGTCTCAATTCGGATCCCACGTCGACGGATTTGCAAATATGGACGGTGGCTGATTCTGAGGCTTTCGAAAACCTGTCGGCAGCTCTAGGTTGATATCAGACGGAACAATGTAATAAGGGCCCCCGTCAACCGGCGTTGGTGTGTTGAGGAACCATTCGTTTCCGAACAGATAACAGGCTTGCAAGAGGAATGAATAGTCAGCACTTAGACTTCGGACTCTCTTCTCAGGCACGGGTGTATTTCACGTACCCAATGCAAAATAGAGCACTGTGTCTGCATTCAGGGCAAGCTGGTCCCCCGAAAGCAGTGGATCCCGCTGGAATGCTAGTTTGTTCACGCCGGACCACCAGTAAGCAGTATAGTACCATTTGTCCTCTACTTTGAACCCATCTGTGATATGGTAGTCTCTAGCTTTTGGAGTTGAAAAACGATTAGATCATATTTGTGAATGTGATTAAGAAACTTTAAGGAAGAGAGTGCTTACATCCTTTGATTAAGCCATGGTGCAACTCATGAAGCAGTACGGCGGAGATTGATCTCGCGAACCAATCCAGAGTAATGAAACCCTCTTTTTTTCTTAACCAATCGATGCCACGATCGCCGTACGTCTTCGGCAGGTAGCTCTGACTACGTTTGGACGATTGCCAGTGCCGCGGACACAGGATGAGCTGGTTCACCTCCCGGTGGTCCGGATCCTGGGATCGAGAGCACAAATTAATCTCAAGCTTATAGACTCCTTTCAGTAACACATACCCTTATGACAAATGCGTTACGAGATCGATCGTTGCAGCCTTCCTCACCCACATTCCCCATCCAGAAGCAAGTCTTTCCATCTACTATTTTACCGTTCTCTCTGACGACATGGACGCAGTCTCAACGCCAGTTTAGTCAGCTCACTGGGCGTGCTCGCTGGGTTTACAAGGGTTTTGAGCTTACTTAATATCTTAAATGAAGGCCGGCCCTTTTTATCTCGCCAAACTTCGCCAGGTTGTATGTGACTATCGAATTGGTGGGTAAAGTTTACCCATTTTCCCTCCCACTCTGAGGGCGAGCTCACTTCAAGATCTCCATTATAATCTTTGACAATTCCGTCAATCACAGGAGGGTCGCAGAAGATGGGTGCTATGTCATTGTCCTTGAAAGTTGCAAGAGTATAAAGATTCACTGCGCATGCACATGGTTTAGTCAGTATTGGGCAAACATCCAAAGCTTTTGTTAGAGTAGCATCCAGGCATGATGGGCGCCTTGACTTACTCAGAAGCCCACTATCTTTTCCATACTCCACGCTAGAAGATTTCCCTTTCATGAAGGTGACTAAAAGCCTGTCGACTCTGTCTTGCTCCTGAACAGGTATCTTAGACCGATCCCAGATCAGATATCCAAGCCGAATGTAGCCGGCCATAGCGATGTTCCTCACAAGCGGCATGGCAGCAGTGATATCCCCAATGACGTCGCTCCGGACCTTCCGTCCCATTGCCCTGCAAGTCGGTTTATGGATCGGGTAGTCGGCTGAGATTAGGGCGACCGCCATTGCCAGCAGTAAGGTAATGTGAAACAAAGCAATCATCGTAGCGAAAACGGCGGGCTGGGAAACACGGACTGCTCATTGTTGCATTTGCTGTGATTGGAAACAAGCAATTGTGGGCAAATCTATGTGGCACACGAATCGTATACAAACCCAGTAAACAATAACGAATAAAACGAGGCCGCAATGATTAGGACTAAAGTGAATATAAGGCGTGTATATCAAACTAAGGGATGTTCAGCAGCCGCGAATGGTTTACTACTAGCATCGAAAGTATAGCGAGGAAGTGAATCGATTTCACGATCGGGGGCATGGCTTCAGGGTAGGTTAATAGATAGGAGCGTTCGGGGCTGCTCCCAAGGCTTTCCATATGTGGACCATGGGTCTTGTCACAGAAACATGTTGGTCAGCAAATCCGTTCATAGAGCACTGCCTCCCACTCATGCAATCCCGTAGGGTTAATATGGGCCAATAAGACATTGTTGGCAATATTGTTGGTAAGGCTACACGAAGGCTGTTGGAAGGGATGAGCCGGATTTGCGCTAAACGCTATCTGATAACCCATGTGGGATAAAACAATGTTTTGCTGGTGGCCAACGACATCAAACGCGATATCACGAGCACGATGTCTTGCAACAAGCTCAAAGTGTTGCAATAAGCGTTGCAATAAGGATCGCAATAAGTATGGCCCTGCATTAATATGGTCAACGAAATGACATTATATCCTCGGAAAGAAGTTATTGCGAATATCGCACCGCTGCATTCCGAATTCAACGAGGATTTAGCACGACCTTTGACAAGTTGGTGTTGTAGACGCGGATATAATGAATGCACGTTGCAGGCAAGAAGTTGTTCGATTAGAGATGGCCTTCTCGTTTACTATTTTCACCACCTGAAATGTGGAATTACATTCAATTCCAATCAGCGAAAATGCATATCTTGAAGAAAAAGAGGAAGAAGGGCACGAATGAAAGAGAATCGATTTTCTCCAAGAGGCTGACAGCTAGCAGTCGCATGGTCATCTTCCTTTGGTGTCTGGAGACTATAGCCCTAGTATTTCTCCCAGGTTGTTGAGCCGCCCATAACACAAGGCCCAGTGCATCCCACGTTTCCTGCATGGAAGGAGCCAACTTGATTGTCATTTCGATTGAGCGTGACACATACGTATTCCTAGATAAGCTTCTTACTCCGGTAAAGTATCATTTGCTGCCCTTGAACAAGAATTGGTTGAGTGAAAGAGTTACGGCAAACCCGCCCATGACCACGTTACAGTCACTGTCCAGATCACCTTCGTCATTGTAGAGTAACGTTCCACTTTGGATTTGAGACATGTGAGTAACGCTGTTTTGTCGTTAGCAGACACTAGGGGTGACATACAACAATGCACCGCCAAAGAAACCCGGGGCATAGCCCCCCGAGATTGGCCGTCGAAATCTTGTGCGACGAGTCGACCCTCACCTGGACGCGTGCGTAAAGCCATACATTAAGGGATTGAGCCCGTAGCACCAGTAGAGTTGCGAAAGTCGGCATTGACTTTGAAGTCCCCCGAGGGTTTCAGTGGCTTCGGGACCTTGAGCATGGCGACGAGAGTCTCTTCGCCATCTGGCTGCGATCGAATAAATTCGTGCAGGCTTTCGATATCGGCTTGGGGTATATCACCGTTCACGTGCTGGATTCTATTGCTGAGCAAAGCGAGGGTTGGATCGTTCTCAGAAGACATTATGGCTGTTCACAATAGGTACAAAGTATACAAGGTCGTTGAGGCTGTTGGATGTTTTGGAGATGAGGAGGGAGGCTGGCCTGAAGTATGCTGATTCTAATGGCCCAAGTGGGTGTCTTTGGTCCTTGGTCCTTCTGAGGAGGTCCTAGGTCATGGCTTCAGCCAGACTCAATCTTGCCACTGCTTCTTTTGGTGCTCAAATTGTGGAGCGAGAAAAGTCTGGTTTTTGCTTTCAGCCAGCCTCAGCCATACTGCTGCCTCTTTTGGTGTGAAGCTCTGGGAGCGAGACAAGTCTGGTCTCCATTTTCAGCCAGCCTATCTGCACCACTGCGTGTTCTATGTGACAGCTCACGCATCGTGCATCTCGCATCAAGTTCGCACCCTTCACCCATGTCAAGTAGATCTGTGTCGAAGCTAACGCAAGGCTAATGACCCCATGATCGCTTAAAGTCTCTGTCTCGAGCTTCTTTGAATAGGAAAGATATGAAACTTCGATACGCGCTTTGAATGGCATGCAGTGCAGGATACTAAGACGTGTGCGCTCGAAATGCACAACAATTATATTAGAGAAGGACGTGGAAAAAGAACAGCTTCAAAGGACGCAGCTAATGCCATGCATGCTGTATCTCGGGTACCAACAGTCGCCCATCAATTGAGACATCTCATTCATCTCCACTTTCACCCACCTAAACCACGTCAGTACCTTCTCCGTTTTGATAAATCGTTCAGCTTCCCTCGCGCGGGAATTATATCCCCGTGCGCCATGCAAATGGTTTGACCACATCCGCAACTAAAAAGACTGGGGGCAGCCCAACCAATTCTCTTGGTCTGATCCCACGCACCCCGGCACTTCCCCCCACCGCAACATCCTGACACTTGCTCCTTCTGGCTAACTTCAGCAGGACCAATGTGGGAGTGGCTGGCTGAGCTTGAGTGTCAGAAACTCGGTAAGAGGGAGTTCATGATGAAAAAGGGAAGAGAAGAGATGACTCGAGGTAAGCGAAGGACGCTAGACTTGGTACGGCTAGATCTTTCCTCCTAAGGTCAACCCTCTAATCGACGGATTGTCCTGGAACATGTTCCCAGATCCCAACTTTCCATCATTATGCCAACAGACCTTGCGTTTTGTCAGATGTTAGTATGTACGCTATTAACGTGCTACAAAGTGCGCTCGCGTTTTGAATAGCGTTCAGTGTCCAAAAGCATCCAACACCGAGCTTCTTTCGCATTTTGAAACCGGCTCTCTCGAGGCTTTCGCATTTGACATCCACTTCATCCCCTATTCGTGCGATCCATCATTTGGGAATCATTGAACGTTCTTGATAATGTCTACCTTTCTTTCGAGAAAGACCATGCGGCGCTTTCCTCGATTGGCGCGAATCTACAAACACATGAAATCGTGACAACAGGGCTGAACGACCAGCTCTCTCGCCATTTTCTGTAAAATCTCATTGCTTCGAGGGAATCCCTCGCCCTCTTCTCAAAACGACATAAACAGCACCCCGACAGCAAGTAACCCCAATGCCACCTTCACTGGTCCGAGCTCCTCGAATGGGTTCCCAATTGCGGATGCACTATTTTTCGATCCCGGCCCCCCATTCGCTCCAGTCCCCGAAGCCCCCGAGCTTGTCGGCGTTGCAGACGCATACTTTTTCCCGTGTCCATCGAAACTCAGACATCCGGTCGGTAAGGTGTATTGTGTAGTCAAGATGCCTGTGCTTGCGACATCGTTGACTTGGTATGCGCCAATTTTGCCATCCGCCTTGGCAATAGCTCCCAATCCGATTTCCACCTCTGCATCGATATGCGTGAGGGTGTCGAAGACATCGTTGATGATGTTGTTAGCAGTGGGGTTGTTTGTTATGTTCTCGCACTTGTGATTTACATGGCTGACGGCCGAGAAGGTGGATGTGAGACTGGGTAGGTCGAGAAAGAGGCCTCCACCAGCGGTGGCATCGCCGTCGAAGAACGAGACGCCGAGGAGGAGTTGCGGTATAAAACCAGCTTTAACAGTTAGAGCGACGTTGGCGGATGGTGCCTGGAAGGGAGTGGCTTTGATCGAGGCTTGTTCGAAGCCGTGCTGGCTGGAGTTTACGTTGGTACCTAGTCCTAGAGTGATGCTTGAGCCGGATGGTATCGAGACGTCAAAACCGTAGGTGAAGTCAAGGGTTGCGGCGAGCTGAACTCCGACGGAGAGTACAGGGTCGAGTTCGAGGCCTACGGACGCGATACCCGGGATCTGAAACGGAGTCAAGGCTATTGTTGGTATTGGCGCTGAGTAGTTTGTTAACAGGGTGGAAGCTAGGACCGAGTTTTCGAGTTCGATATGTGCCCCGAAATTGTTCGCATGAAGTTCAACGTAGCCTTCTTTGAGGAAGTTAATCACATCGTCGGTTTGGTTGGGAGACTGATTGGTTCCCATGGTGAGCGACCCCGAAAATACGTCAATGCTTCCAAGAATGGTACAGTTTTTGCACGATATCTTGAAGCCGGATGGTCTGATCAAAAATCAGTTCAGGGTACATACATAAGTGACATCCTGCATTGGATCTTGAAGTCGTAATCAAGGCTTACAATTTTGGTCCGGTGACTGATACAGTGCCCAACGAAGTATCTGGTGGCAGAATAGCAGTGTTGAGCCATTGCTTATTGATGTTCTCCGTAACATTGAAACTCGATGGTGTAGTTGTTGGCGCGGCAGGAAACACCACAGAGCTTGATGTTGCTGCCGGAGCTACCTGTCGTGGTCGGAGTCCTCCGTGGCGGCGAACTTCGAAGACCTCGTCAGTCGGACCAAAGTCGAGGGTTGCACTACCGAAGGTGCTTTTCCAAGGGACCCGCGATGTGATAAGGGTCATAAGGTGAATTTCACCGTGGATTGATAACTCGGATACCAGATGCGGGTCTCGTTCTCCATCTTCGTTACAGCCTGGGTGCGAAGTAATCAGCAAGAACTTTTCTACGCTTGCGAACTCCTTGCGAGCATGTTCCAAGGTATCTGCCGAGCTGAAGTAAAGTTGAATGTGGGACGATTGGCATTCGATTCTGTCGATTTGATGTTCAATATCCTCCAACAATACTGCAGGCTCGTGGAAATTCGCTCCGACTTTAGAATGGAATGGAGATTTGTATCCATGACTATCATCTAGAATGTATTTTAGCCTCCTTTCCCTGCCAGGTAACCGAGCCGTTAACCTTCAACGTAGTGTAAGTGATGGTTGTGATGAAGACAGCCCTTGATATCTCGGGCAATATGCTGGTCGTGCCGTTTGGCTGCACTCAATCGCCGTCCAGGCGAAGCAGCGACATCTGAAGTGAACCCATCAAGAGCAAATACGCCAATAATTTGATGTATAGAGAGCGAGAACAAGTAAATTAGGCATATAGGAGTGAAAATCATGTCGGTATGATGTCGCAGCAACTTTTAAAGTACCTTTGACAAACGGAAATGTTGAGGTGCGTAGTTTTATGATACTGTGAGAAAGCGCAAGACTGGGAAGGGAAGAAGGCCCTTTTTGACATGCTTGCAAACATGTCCTAGCCTCCCTTGAGAGAAATAGTAGAGGCTTAGAGTACTCCCTGATGTAGATAGGCATAAGCAGCCAAAGCTAGCCTAGTGATTCATCTCTGACACTGTGCTATTGTAGTGCATGCATATCCCCGCTGCTGTAGCACCAAGCCAAAAAGCACTGCCCACAATGTACAAATATAGAGATGATTATTCAGACATTTTGTTGCTGTTTGGAAAGGATCCGCAGCGAAGGATTCGCAACCTTGTCTCGCTTGTCTTGCCGCGGCGTAGCCCCGCCATTCGGCTGTGACAAATGCTGCAGGAGCTTCTGATCCGCAAATGATGGGTGAAAATCCTCCTCGAAGGCGGGATCTTGCTGCATTGAACAATTCACTTATTCTCATCCCGAGAAACAAAGACTACTGGCAGCCTCGTCCGCTCACTTTACTGACACATGCCGGAGAAGGCTGGCATTCTGAGCGAATGCAAGTACTTGTCCTAGTGTGGTGTCTGCGCTGGCTGGTGGGGACAATGTGGAAAGAATCCAGTGCTGAGCAATGGCCAGCCCCGTGGTAAGGAATGTTTGACTCCGAGAGCGAGCGAATGCAATATCACTTTCATGTCATGGCGCTCGTGGACTGCACTAGGCAAACCGAAACTTTTGGTGGATTTCCAGACTTGGCCAATATCGCAGACACAATCAGTATCATCAACCCTGGTAAGTTTCAGAGACATGGTCCACGGTAGCTGCAAGCTAAAAGGCCGGCGCCACAATACATGGGTATGACTGTTTCACGAACGCTTTGTCACCAGGATCGGGATGTTGCATCCGGGTAAGCTACAAGCGAGTTGGGCCCAGAATCTGCCGTCTAGTACGGAGGATGACACCAATAGTTTTGGTTCGCGCTAGTATAAGACTAATGAAACTTAGGGCTAGGGTTAAATAAGAGACCTGGAGTATAGCCCCGGTTAAAGAACCTGATTAGCTGTTAAATTATTTTTACAAGGCGTCTTCCAGGGACTAGTCCTTAAAGATTCCTACTTGTAGAGCATTTTAAGCTGAGAATTTCTAAGCCGTCCGGGTACTTTCGTCCAGGCAACTACTCCGGGGGCTAGGATAAGCCTAAGATCAACTCGTACTAGCGTAAACCAAAACTATTGGTGTCATCCTCTGTACTGCCGAGATAATTATTATCAAAATTTAGGTAAGAAAGTAGATAAGTAAAATCAATCTAATTCAGCCGACAGGTCGAGTATTCTGCACTGGTACTCTGTACTTAGGTTGGGCGCGCCGCAACCTTCTTCGTTCAACGTAAGGCTTACCCTTGTAAGAGGGGCTTTTCCACGCGATTGATATTACATATTTGAGATGTCCCACGTGCCGTCTTTGATTCATAGTCAGTCCCTATAGTACATTCATCATTTTCTTTCAGCCGCGCACAACTTCTCCTCGTGATCAAATTGAAATGACACAACGCGAATAGCTCGGAACTATTGCTCATGCGTAGCCGGAAGAGCAATGCTATTTGCCGCACTTGTTCTATGCTACCTAGTCCCCAGATCCGTTGGTGCACTTCACTTCATCAGGTCAACGCAGTCTCACCATGTACTTTATCAAAGTTGTCGATTGTGAGCGTTCGCCCTCTCTTGATCTATGGCTTCGGCCCAGACCAAGAATCGTGTCGATCGGATTGCTTGCAGATAAGGCAATCGGATCCGGCTTTCCTGTTGTGCCTGCCATTGGTGCTCATGGGGCACGAGCTTGGCGTCAAATGTGTTTTTACGATTCATAGATATTCCATCCGGTTGCTCCTGCGTAACTGGCACATTATCACTTCCAAGTCACAGTAGGTGCATCATTGACCTTGGCGACGTTTTGTCCGCCAGCGAAGGCGGGAGTGAGTGCTGCAACTTCGGTTTCGCGGCTACTATGTCGCCCGACATATTGGTGTGCCGTATCCCAAGAAAGGGGGAGTTTCTCCTTTCTCGGCAGCGTGTAGTTTGTGGAAATGTACAATACTGACGAAAGGAAGGAGTAATGACTGCAGGAGTAGGAAACAGGGTTCGGATCAAACGATGAATCGGCACTGAGCTGACGAAGAGACTTAACATGGGGCAGGCTTGCTGAGGCAACGGGAGCTCAGCCTGCATAGGCCTACATATGCTTGTGGTTGGGAATTGGATCATCAATGTCATTATTGGCTAATTTGCTTCCCTCGGGACAGTCCTTCCCAACCATCAAGTGTCCACCCCACCAGAGAGCTGAGTCCATTCGAATGAAGAAGCCATATGAAACCCTACTCAGTATACAGAATCATTTTCAGCAAAATATCAGTTCAAGCGACAACGATTTGGGAAGCGAACGATCTTCGGAGTTATCCTTTGGAAGAGACATTGTACAGACTCAGAGCCCCCAATGTTACCGGATAAATGACCCATTCCTCCTTACAAAGGTGATGAAAAGGACTTCGTCAGCCGACCAGAGTCTGTGCGTAGTATGTGGAAAAGTAAACGAACAATGTACGGCAAAATATGCTTTTCAGAACTCGGTCACCAATAGCCAAGACGAGGTGTCTAAATCCAGCTAAATTGAAAGTGGACAAGGGTCGACGAGAAACAGTGGATCATAAGAGGGTTCCGTTAGAGAATGACGTGGAGAAATAGTACAGAATACTTTCTATAAACCTACCGAAAGACAGATCAAGCGGTATACCAAATGCATGATGGTCAAACACGCCAGCCAAGCCACGAACTTCACGTTCAAATGCAACAAACCCTCAAAGCGGTGCTTGTATGCTGACCCGAGCCCAGACCGGGATGGCATTGGGTTCACCACGCCCACTCGCTGGTGAATGTGTCGTCACCTAGTAGTTGGCACTGGGTTGCCAAGCTGTTCCGGTCAGATACTGGCCACTAAAACAGGAGAACTGATGGTTTTGATCCGACGTGTAGACAGGAAGGGGGACATACTAAGATCTAGACACATGAAACCCAAACCTTCGCTAGGATGCTGGCAAGAGAGGTTGTTGGAGGCGCAGTCGTTCTTGGGGTTTTTGTCCTTTGACCATTTCATTGTGGTAGTGTCGCAGGTCATCTAGCGGAGAAGAAGTGGCTATCAATATTGGCACCCCGGAAATGGGTCCGAGGGTGAAATTGAGGTACTCACGATAAGCGACAGGTCGTCCGAGCACGCTTGTGTTCTCTTCTGTGCGTTCCAGCAGGAGCAGTCGATGCCTAATGTCGCCATGTCTGATAGATCCTTTGCGGCTGGGCAACTGTCTCGGCTCTCTACGGTGGAGCTCGGGGCACAGATTGCCAGGTGTGGCGCGACAGACAGCAGGAGAGCTGAGAAGTAGATGAGCTGCATGGTGACGATGGAGGGCTAGAAGCAAAGGGTGCGGAAGGACTAGGTTTGGAGCGTAAACGTAAAGGTCTAACCCAGAGAAAGATGGACAGATTAGGCACGTATAGGGATCAAGGTTAGTGCAGATGAAGCGTGCAAGATGGGAGGGGAGGATACGACTTTTAAAAGCGTAGGAATGAGGGAAAGGCAGGCGCGGTGAGAAGTAAATTCGACGCAAAGCCACGTGTGAGCAGTGGCTTCAAAGGCAATTCTTAGATCTAGGGATTGAGCGAGAGAGAGGCTCCACGAGCATGATGCGTGCAATCAAGCGCATGTGTAACTTTGAGTGGTTACAATGGTCCACGTGGGAAGGTAGGCTCAACATTGATTGCTTTTAATTGGAGATCCAGGAAGCTGTTATGAGTCGACGGCGTTCCTCAGCGATGTTTCTAATTTATTGAATGAGCGTCTGGCCTTGGCTGTTAATGTTGGTTTGTGAGCCTTCCAGCTTGTAAGGCGATTTGGTAAGCCTCCGTGTTTGCCCTGCCTCGCACGTGACTTATTGTTAAGACATAATTCACTGTCACCCCCAATTTTCCCGTCGAATGGGAATTTTCAGAAATTCCAAAAATTACTGTTTTATTATTTTACTATATTTATTGTTATAATTTTATTATTTTTATATATTATATAATAATTCGAACAGTTTTAAAATATATAAAATTATAAAATTATAAAATTATTTATTATTTAATAAAAAAAATTTGATTTTCAAATTATGTACTTTTTGAAATTTCTTGAATTTGAAATTTAAAGTTCAAAATACTAAATTTTGACTTTATTGAAGTATTTTAATTGATTTTGTTAAAAAAAAGTAAAAAAGAAAAATTAATAAAAACCCAAATAAATAGAAATAAATTTTGAGCTTCAATTAAAAAGTAATTAATTATTTTATTAAATTATTTAAACTCTTATTGTAACAAAAAAAATAGATATTAATAATAATAAAGATAATGAAATAGTAAAATAGTAATTTTTAGAATTTTTGAAATTCTATTCCGAGCACTCGACGGGAAAACTGGGGTGACAGTGAATTATTTCTTAACAGTAAGGTGTTTCCTGATTCCCGTACCAGACAAGTGATGCCGACGCTCGACGCCCAGAAGAACCCCTTTTTTACATAACACTTACGCTGAGACCTTGTGCTATGATGGACACAGGGGGAGATTTCCGTTCCTATTGCATGCAGTCACCATTCGACGCTGGAGGACGGAAACCCACCTAGATAGGTCTAGTGCAGAAAATCAATACGGTAAGATTCTTGTCGTCAAAGAACTTCCCTTCCAATACAGCACGGCGTGGCTGCTTCGAGCATCTACTCAACAATACTCTGTACTGCAAGCTTCTTGCAGTCGGTCAACGCTACCAGTCAGCTCTCTCGCACCTTCTGGCAGGCCGATGTCTGGAGGACGCTAGTAAACAAATGGATCTCCAGGAAACCGCCTTTGTAACATCCAAAGTAAGATGCCAGACAAACGAAACGGTTCCATTACTTTGAGAAGCCAATGATGGGAATACCGCGCAGGCTCTACATTTGTTCGTGCCACTAGAAGAAACCATCTGCTTTGTCAATGCTGGCCGCAGACATTCCTGTAGCACCAACCTGGCTGCTGTGAGCCCGAAAACCCTCCAATGGTGCTGCCGATAGCTGGCACCCGGGTGCTCTCTCCCTTGCGATATCGAGAGGCCTTCGGATCCTTTCCCAAGCCTGTCGAATCATCACATTAAAGGTCGAAGGGAGATTTTGAAGTGTGTTTCGCGAGCAATCTGAAAGATTCGATGAAAGCGTATTGGCAGAAGAGATCGCCTTGGAAGAGGACAAATCAAGACAGAAACAAGGAGAAGTCTGAGTAGAACAACTCCTTTTATTCCTAGACACACAATCCTGGAGATCAGGAGTTTGGACAGGGTAGTAATCTGGCCACTCGGGCACCGACAAGGAGAAACTATGACTATGAGTGGGGAGCACAACCCAGCTTCGGCCTTTTGAACAGCTCCCCAAGGACGACTACTTAGTTGATGGATCAAAAAAGGTGAAAGAACGATTCCTTGTACTGCAAATTATCCAAAAATCCTCCTTGTTGTCGCTGTTTAAATCTCCGAGCAAAGTCTGGCGTGTTTTACCTGAAGCAACGGTCAGCCCTATAGCACTTCCCCACCTACCCCACATTTAAACCCCCAATCGGTAACCTCTCGTCTGCCCGTCAGACCGGGAAACAAGGCGTTGGCAAAGACATTGTATAGGCTTCCATTGACCGTCTTGCCTTCTTGTACATAGTTGGCATGCATTTCGATTCCTTCCGCCTGAGCAGCGTCCAAGCCAAATCCCATCTCTGAACGCGATTCCTTCGGTCTCGTGACCTCTGCTCGAAACAGATAAACAATCCCACCCGGCACTGCGGGGCATTGTGTCCCAATTCATAGTAGGCACAAACCATCCCGGCTTGGGTGAACGAGGACGGGCAAAATAGCTCCAGCTTGCACCTGTGCCTCATTTAATATCGGGGTCTCAATTGATACCTGCAGACTGCTCAAAGCCGCAGTCAACGCTGACACTGATATACAGACCCTTCGGTCTCCACACTAACCAACTGATCACCTTCTCTCCCCCAGGGGTGCTGATCCATATCCATCCACCCCCGAATCCTCCACCATGTCCTCAAAAGCCACCTCCTCGGCCGCAAAATCCGCCTCAAGCTCTCCTCGAATCCTCTCAACCCCCCTCTCGGAAACCTCCCCCACGGCCCGCTCCCTGCTGCAAAACCCCTACCTCCGCACCGCCCTCCCCTTTATAAACGGCGGCCTCGCCGGCATGACGGCCACAACCTGCATCCAACCAATCGATATGGTAAAAGTGCGCCTCCAACTCGCCGGCGAAGGCCTCAAGGCCGGCCCGAGCCCCTCCCCCCTCCAAGTCACCCGCGACATCATCGCCCAGGGGAAGGTGATGGATCTCTACACTGGCCTCACCGCAGGTCTGCTCCGGCAAGCCGTTTACACCACCGCACGGCTAGGCTTCTTCGATACCTTCATGGGCCTACTGAAAACCCGCGCCGAGTCCAAAGGGGCCAAGATCGGGTTCCGCGAGCGCGCAGCAGCAGGATTGAGCGCGGGCGGGCTGGCAGCCATGGTGGGCAACCCGGCCGACCTGGCCCTCATCCGCATGCAGTCCGACGGGCTGAAACCAGTCGCCGCGCGCGCGAACTACCGCTCCGTCATCGATGCCCTGAGCCGGATCGCCAAGACCGAAGGCGTCTACGCCCTCTGGGCCGGGGCCTCCCCGACTGTCGTCCGCGCCATGGCGCTGAATTTCGGGCAGCTGGCTTTCTTCAGCGAGGCGAAGACGCAGTTGAGAGCGCGCACGCAGTTGAGCCCGATGGTGCAGACGCTGAGCGCGAGTGCGGTGGCGGGGTTTTTTGCCAGTTTCTTCAGCTTGCCGTTTGATTTTGTGAAGACAAGGTTGCAGAAGCAGGGAAGGGGCGGGGGGGAGAAGATGTATGCGGGGATGGGGGACTGTTTTCGGAAGGTGGCTAGGGAGGAGGGGTTGTTGAGGTTTTATCGGGGGTTTGGGACGTATTATGTTAGGATTGCGCCGCATGCGTGAGTCTCTGGTTTCCTTTTCTCCTTCCCCTTGCCCCCCCTTGGCACTCCTCCCTCGCTTGGGTGTTTTGGGAGCGAGGGCGTAGGGCGGAGCCTTTTAAGATATGGGCGTGCTGATTTTTCTTCTTTCTAGCATGATCACCCTCATTGTCGCGGATTGGCTCGGCGTCTTGACTCGATAGTTGATTCTGGGTGCGGTGTGCGAGCTGGAAGCCTTGAAGCGTTCTCCCTTTTTGGTGGGAAGCGATGGCGTTTGGCTGGTGATGGCTTTCGATCGTTCGTGACCTTGAGTGATGCAGAGGTGTTGAGTGGAATTGCCGAGCCAGTTCTGGGCGCTTTGGAAGGGTAGATCTTAGCTTTGTTTGATATCCATTCCCTTAGGGATATTTGATGCCGAGGTAGCATGAGTACATAACATCAAACTTTCCCTGTCACCTTGATTCGGTGTATGAGATGGGTTGGAAGTTAGAGAGCATACAGTGCATTTCCCACCACGACTTGTCGAATTAGGTGACTTCCAGACGCTCGTTTCTTTCAACTATCATACGCCCCTTTCAAAACCGAACGGCCGATCGCACTACGAATCCTCCAACTGAGTCCCCGGCACAACAGAGACACCTCTACTCCCCGCCCTCAACGCATGAGCCTGACTGACCCTCTCACTCTTCAGTCTAGCCACTCTAGGCGGAGCGGGCGAGCTGGTGACTTCCTCATGCTGGCGCGCCGTTGACCGACCAAAGATGGAATGTCCACCGCCATCGCGATTACCCTCGTCGTCCGAATTGTCGTTTTCGGCACGCAGGGCGGCTTGTGCGCGCTTGATTTTGCGGATGAGGACAGGGTCGGTTTGCAGGTCGCTGGCTGCGAGCATCTGTTGTGGATGGGTGGTCAGCGATCGAAGAGCTTGGGGATAATTGTTCGCAATGGGGGGAAGCAAGGATGTGGGATGAACGCACCACTTCGCAGACGGGACATAGCATCGCTTTCACGCCGCCTATTCTTCCTTCCCCACCCATGCGCAGGTCGCTGTTGTCGATCATGCCCAGGATGGCTTCCCGCTCGAAGTTGTGCGGGCATTTCATGCTGCTCACGGGGTCGCGCATGGGGAGGAGCGTGATGGGGCATTTGATGCTGATGCGTTCCGACGCGACTTGGAAATCGTCGTCGTCGTCACCAGCGCCGGGTTGCGTGCCCGGTGCGCCTGCGCTGCCGGAGGCGTTGGGGGAGTCTTGCGATGAGGGGAACCAGGTGGAGGAATGGGGCATGGGGGGCGCGGTGTCGCCGGGGTATTGGGCGTCGTGGACGATTTTCCTGAAGCCGATGTAGTCGTTGTGGGAGGCGTAGCTTTAGCAAACACATCAGTTTGATACAGGAATGAACGATCTTCAGGACTCACCGCGACGACATCGATTCGGCCTGATATGCAGAGCGTTGCTCTCCTATTTTGCGTTTGAGGGTTTCAACGGCACTTTGAGGCTCAACGATAGGCTGCGAATCAGCTTCCCCTTCGGCCTCTTCGTCCTCATCTTCATCCACAGCACCTCGTCTTCTTCGCGTCTCTCTGAATTGGCTCGCTCCCAGTGTGCTTTGTGTCGGTGCCAGCGCTCCTCGCCCTGCTGTAACGTTCGCATCAAGCTCCCCAAGGGCCCTCTCGACACCCTCGACCTCTGCACTTGCGTCGATGACATCCCGAACCTTAGCTTCCAGCCTGTCTGTCATTACATTGGTCATCTGGCGCATTTCATCCAATCCTCTGTTGTCATCGTCGTTGCTCTCCTGGGAATTCTGTTGGGGCTCGCGTTTCTTCTGGCGCCTCTCGACCACTGCACTCTTCTCTTGCAATCGGTCATTTATATCTGCCGCCGCTTGGGTCAGATGGCTGTTGGCGATCTTCAATCTGGACTGGAGTGAGGTAAGCTTGTGGTTCCGGGGGAGATCGTGGAGTGCATATTGTGCTTGTTGATTGAGTGGGTGAGTTGGGTGCTGGTAGGCTGGGAGCGGTGTTGGACCTCGAAGAGTGCGGTTTGCTGCAGCGGATGGTCTTGATCTTGCGGAAGCCATTGATGGTAGTAGCTTTTGTTCTCGAAGAGCTGTTATGATGGTTGAATATCGAAGATTTTACATTGGAGACGCGTTACGTTTAAAAGGTGAGGACGCGAATGATTTAGGGTTAGGGTTGGTCTTAATGCCGCTTCACGAGGCCTCGCGGGGTGTTGGCTCAGGAGATTTCAATTGCTCTATCTACCCCTCTAGACATGATCACGAAACAATTTTCCCTCTTCCACTTCTAGCCTCGAAGGTGAGCAGCGGCTGCTTTAAGGTGAGCTGGGGTGAGCGGCCCTGAGCCGTGCCTGCGCCGTGCCTGAGCCGAGAGTGCTTCCGCGGGGCAGTGCAGGGGCGCAGCACGCTGGAGCCTGAACGAGCTTCTTTGAGCCCGGCTCCAATTGCCTTCGTTGGCGGCATGCGGGTGCCTACAATCCTCGAGTGCTGCTGCTTAGGACACTCAATCATTGCTGCCTTGGGTCACCCTCGCTCACATTCCGCCCTGCTGAGGCTATACAAAAGGGCGGCTTGGCAGCTGAAGGCGACAAAAATCTGCCCCCAGCTCACTCGAGGCTCGCCCGGACGCTGCCGCTTTAGCGAGCGCGCCGGGTGAGCAGGGGTGATACGGCACCCGACCCTAATGATATATCACCCAAGTTGGGTGATATACTATCTCCTATCACCTTCCAACTCACCCAACCCCCTATATTCGAACAAAAAGATATACGTGGATTTGTATATAGCCTTACTGAGGTTGTCTTGGAAAATAGCTGCTGTAACGGGGTATAAAAAGGAGCTAGTCCCCCCTATCTTGCGATTTCTGTTTCTACTCGCGTTTAGTAAGATTCAATATCCTCTATTTCGGTCCTATAGAGACTGTTAAATTGTTGTACTATAATTATCTTGAAACTCTCGTAAGCCTCTTCTTGTTCGGTATTATTGCGATCCCAGTCAAAAAAGTCGCAAATACAGTGATATTCCAAGCTGGATAAGCAATCTCGATTGTAGTCGAACGCAGGATATTGAAGGAAGAAAGCGTCGAGATATTGTGCCGAAGAATTGTGTGATTTGATCTTTACTTTCTCGTTCTCTTTCTTGCTATAACGGTTTCGTAAATTCTACGATACGTTACAATCAGAAGCTCCTTAGCTAAATCATCAATGATTTGTCGCTGGAACTTCCCTCGGAAGCGATGAAGACTTTGCACAAATCTGACTTCTCTGACTTCACTGACTTCAGACCTGCACTTCTTGAGGGCATCCCAGTCAGAAATTTGCAGCGTCAAGCGTATTTTCTACACCTCTTCCATCATCCTAGGCGTTATCCGCAGCGATGGGGTATAATTGTGGACAGGTTTGACTTCAGTCATAAACTTGTCGACGGCACAACCGATGGGAACTTGCCCCGTCTTTCGTCGAAGATTTGTGACCGTCAGGTGGTCTTGAAACCGATAGTGACTCAATATAATGATAGTAATGTAATGGATGTTTTGTACCACTGTGCGATCTTAGCCGCCGTCGTCGCCGCTTCTGAACTCACCGATTTGCAGTCATCCGCTTGAATGGGAAGATTCCTCCTCCCGAAGCTTAAGAGGTTCTTCGTATACAAGTGGATTATCCCTTGTGAGACCTGGACAGGATCGATCATGAGCTCCAGAACCTCGCAGCGTGTTCTAACTCACCCAGGTTCTTAGTATTGCTCAAGAGCAAATTGGACATTGTCAGGAGCGACTCCGTGGCCGCAACGACTTTGCCCCCTAACGTGTTTGTATTTGTTTCCCGCAGAAGCGTTTGATATTGGTGGTAAATGTGATCAAATCTGTCCCATTCTCGCCGTTGTCCGTCATGAGGTCCGACTTGGGCAGCTTGAGGAAATATCGACTCCTTGACAGCGTAGGAAGAAGCGCCCATCAACGGTCCATGATTCGTTTATTATAATCACGACCATAGAAGAACACAGTATTCATTTCAACAATACGATATAAATACGAAAAAGAGACTTTGTATCTCTGCCGGAGCCGGCCACACGGTCATACGATGTGCCGCGCGTGTGCTTCGGCAAACGTGTGGGCGCTATTTGTCTCAGCCCCAGATAACATGTCTCACGAGGTTCAATGGCACAGGTTTGAAGGAGGCTGACGATTGCGGGAGTTGCGTCATCCTTTGGCATGGACCCTCAACGTCTGGTGTGCACGAAAAGTATGAGAAGGAATTCGTCTTCTAGATAAGATGATTACGGTCTGGACTCGGTTCTGACGAAAAATTGAGGAATAAGCATTCAGGTCTCCACTGTAAATATTATCACATCACCTCAAGGAGACATATTGCCGTCCACGATTAATTCCACAATTCCATCATCGCTTCCCCTTTAGCGGATATATTGCCGCCCACAATCGTATACATCCCGATCATTGCTAAAGCTTTCGACCAAATCAGCTCCGTGAAGTGCTGTATCCTCACGCTATTGCTTTGTCATGGGCAGTCGTGGCAGCTCCTCTGGCCGACGAGCAACCGAGCCAAACGATCGACATCCAAGCACGAGTGCCAGGCAATCCACTTGGCGCCAATTGTTTCAAACCAGCGCAGCCCCAAGTTAACGTGGATGACTGGGGTCACCCTGTGGACAACGATGGCCTCGACGTGTGGGGTGTACCTGCCGCTAGGGTCGCCTACACTGCTCCGGATGTTACCTTCTCCCCTTCACCATTTCATAACCCGCCGCCTGATAGCAACAGCGACCAGGACAACGAGTCCGATAATGATTCCGAGAACGGCTGGGGTGAGGGCGGTGCAGCAGCCCTCTACCACGATACCGGTTGGCAAGGCCAGGGCCCTTTTTGACATACATCTTGAGCATGGTCCAGCCGATCCCAAACGGCTGACATGGCATCGATGAAGACGATGGCCCTCGCATAGACATAAGCGGACTTGTATCCTACGGGCATTGAGATTCAGTTCGGCTACAGAACAATGATATGCAGAACTTGCAGCAGGTGGGGCGCTTGCGGTAGGTGTTGGAACCACACGAGTTACCCGGCAAACTAGGACCAATTGAGACATGCTCAACCAGCATCACGACATTAACAACAAAGCATCACTTCCAGGGGCTCTGGACGCTTTGTGCGCCCGGGGACAAAGCACACAATGCGGCCCTAGCAAGCTCAAATATATAAGCACACTCGTTTTCATAGACTAGATAGATCTCTTTGTGTTCGATACAATCATTCTACCCCAAGAATCTATCCGTCCAACTCCTAACGACCGTTTAGGGAAACTTCACCACAGAGCTTCATCACGGAGAATTGCCTCCACCGCTTGCCTCTCGGTTGCTTTATTGCTTTACCAAGCAACGGGGCTGGCTTCTCTCGGTGCACCATTCCAGCATGTTTTTCATAGATCTTCACGCTACCGACCGTGAAAGGAGTTGAATTGAGAGCCAGGTGAGGGACGATGATCCGCCGGAAGACCGAATGCTCCGGCTGCTGGAAATTGGCTCGGACGCAGGAAGAGATGAGAAGGGAAACGAACTCGCGCTTCTCTGCCTTACGTAGCATAGAAGTGATTACATCAGATTGAGAAAATCGAAGGAGTCCACAAAGGTAACAACTTGCCGAAGAGGTCACTCCCGGCCAAGACATACAATCTTGTTATCGAGGCGTCCAGGACAGCTTCCGGGTTAGGGCCTTATCGAAAAGGGCTACAGCCATCATCGCTGGGACGAATGCAAGGGCCAGTTGAGCGGAGGAGGTGTTAGCACAGGTCTTAATGACAATGTCCGCGGATCGTCATTGTGATCCTTGCTAAAAGGATATCTTGCGGTCGAGTCTGTACCAAGCAACACGAGACCGGTGTTTAGGGACTGTGTAGGATGCAGAGTTGGCTGATAAATCATGCTTTGGACCCTGGATCAAGTAGCACGCAATGATGTAGCGCGGTTCTTTCGATGAAAAGCTGTCCTCTGGAGATACAGATAGCCAAGGTGACGGTGGAAAAGTAGAGAAAAGGTCCAATACATTGCTGGTGCAGAAGCGACAGTATGAGACTTCATTTGCCAGAGCGTACAACAATGGTGGCGGGACACCGGAACGAATCAAATCGCGACCTTTTCAACACAGGAATCATCCAGATTACGCCAATAATGAGCTTGTCCTCTCAAAACTCTCGTAGGCGAACATTTGCCCAAACTACTGTGGTTCCCCACCCATCTTCACTCGAATGACCTGGATGGTACTACGGTACGCTGGCCTTAGTACAGACTCATTGGTTCCCGGTCTTTGTCCGGTTCCAGGCTCGGGCATCTGAGCGGGACAGCCCCTGATACAAACCGTACAGACATCTATCCTACATGAACTATATCTTGCAATTGGCCATTCTTTGTTCCGTTCGCACTCCAACGCACCGTGCGCTTTGAATCAGTGTGGTCTCGTTGACTTCTGATTTGCGCGCCACTACTCCTAAAGACCTTGAAAACAGGTTTTGGCAATTAAGAGCAAGGGTTACGAAGACGCTACTCCAACACGGGATGACATTTCTCGGCTACCAGCTGAGACAGTAGTATTCGAGATCAGTCCATATCACCCCTCCTGCACGTGCCTAGCCGTCTGCCCGTAGATTATCAGCTAGATTCTCAATGAGAACTTAGCACCTTCTCCTCTTTGATTCGTTCCCTTTCAAGTCATGGTCGGTTGAAGACAATCTTGGCATATAGTCAAACCCCCCTCCTCACCATGACAAATGTTTGTTGCCGAGCTGTCCATTCCAGCTGCTCCTTCACCAAGAATTTCCATCCGTGCAATAGTCAAGATTGCAACCTTTCAAACGCTCAACATCCCATGATCTGACAGTAGACTCCAACATTGAAATGTCATATCTACTTTGAATGTATCGTCCAGCTTTGTGGACGGGGATTTCCAATCCTACAAGTCCTTTCAATTGCAATGATTCTTCCGAGAGAGACAGACGGTGGCATTGTTCGAGGCCCGTTGCCGGAAAATACGACGAGGACGGCCATCTTGGTCGCGATGTTGACCTTGGCCATCTACATGTCGGCGCTCGTCGATCTGAAAGCCTTGACGACCTTCAAACGACGTAACACCCTCTACTTCTGGTCCTTACTGATCACCTCCTGGGGCATCATGAGCCACTCCTTGGGCATTATTCTCAAATGGTTTGTCGGTAGTTGTCCCTGGCAAGTCAATACTGCTTTTGCATCCTTCGGTTGGTGGGGCATGGTGACTGGGCAGAGCCTCGTGCTCTACTCACGCTTGCACCTCGTCGTCCGTGACCAGAGAGTTCTGAATGGCGTACTGATCCTGATCATTGTGGACTTTTGCATTTTCCAAGTGCCCACCACGATCTTGACCTTCGGGAGCAATCAGCCAAACCCCGGCACTTGGCTGTCGGTCTACAACGTATACGAACATATCCAACTCATCGTGTTCACCCTACAAGAGCTTTTCATATCCGTCGTCTACATCCGTGCTGCATTGAAGATGCTTCTCCCTTCCGAATCAAAGGAAATTCGTCACATGAAACAGTTCTTGCTCTACCTGAACGTGTTGTGCATTATCCTGGATATCGGATTCGTCTGCGAAGTCTATAGCGGTGAATGGGTTTATAAGACCGGCACGCAGTCCCTTGCTTATGCCATTAAATTGACGATCGAGTTCGTTGTCCTCAACAAGCTTATGGACGTCTATCGCTACGGTCCTGGCACGTGCTCTGCATGTCGTCGTAGATTTGACTCGACCCGTCCTGCGAAGTCTCTCCGACCGGAGCTTCGATCAGGCTGTGATCAAGAGGGGCAGTTTCCCGTGTCGGCACGCCCTTCGTCAAAGGCCAGCTTGTCGTGGCCCCGAAGCAAGGTACGAGGCGCAGAGCGACTGGGGCCTTTTGAGGAAGAAATGATGGCAGGGAACGGGGAAAAGGGGGTCGGGATTGGCTGTGTGAGCAAATCACCAGCGCCCTCGACTGGCTTACCACGGAAGGCACAAGACATTATGGTCACGACCGGCATCACGACTTGGAGTGAGAGTATGAGCGGTCAAGCGCAGGGATGTCAGCCCAAGGCTTTGAGTCAAGATTGAGCATGCATACGACGGTGATAAGGCCCGGATTGGCAGTCCATATTACCAGGTCGGTAGAATTGTCTACGACTGGACAGGAAAAGTTGCGAACTGGAGGGGTCGCCTTTCACCCCATTAAGGAGCTGGAGCGCGTCCAGATGAGGTCTAGATCAATCTCCGAGAGGGTGAAGAGATAGCTCATGTCCGCTCGTTCGTCAACATTGCAAAGCTCCAGACAAAAAATGGTTTAAACGCCTGCGGTGGATCGATTTCTAGCACCAAACGCTAAACAGACGGCCTGACATTGATTCAACCACCTACCTCCTCCAGGAGCAAATCGCTCCCTGATCTCGTCTCCTAGATTTCAACGAACCTGAGCGATAAGAGGATTGCTCTTTCTCAAGGGGTCTCGATATGTAGAATCAGGTGAAACTTGACGTCATCCGAAGGTGTTCGCAACGGCAAGTCAAGTAGTCGAGAGCGAGACGGTCTGATCAACGTTTTGGGAATTTTATTCCTATTGTTGTGCGGGGGCGTAAATATTTTAGATAGAATATTCAACCATCTCGATCATGTAAGCTCTACCCACACCCTCGTCGGAATAGGGGAAATGAGGATCCAGTGATTGCTGCTTGAAAGAAGTCTTCTTTTGTTTCAAGGTCCACCACGCTTCTTAAGGGCTTCAATTGTCCTCGCGCCCATCGGCATCTTCCTAAGCCCGATGACAGCTCAGTCACAAATTCGGGCTTACCCTTCCAAAGAATCGAACATTTAACAGAGGGGCCAGGAAGAACAAGCGACCGATCACAAAAATCGCCGGCCGCAGCTTCTCCTCACCTAAGCTGGACGTTTTCTGGCGATGAGCCGGAAAGTTGTCTCTAGGCGACTCTCTCAAGCGCTTAGTATGAGAAGGAGTCAGTCTCTATCTTTGAATATTAATTTTGCGTGTGAACTCCATATCCTTAATCAGTTTTTAAACGCCAACGTGGGATAATTTTTCAAACGTGGGGATGACGTTTTGCTGACTGGATCACGTGACCTCAATTATGCTTATTATATTATATAAGCAGTTTCGGCGGACTTATGAATCGCTAAGGCGAAAATTGGAGTCCGTACATAATAGTCTCGTATTTCTAATAAATATAACTATTAGGCGACAAGTCCCCTATGCTTCGAGGGGCGCTATCACCCAGGCATTACCCAAGATTACCCAGGCTCGCGCGACTTTCACCCGCGTCGCGCGAGCGTAAAGCGGCGCTCACTTTACGCTGGAAAGGGGGTGGAGGAGGGGGCAGATTTTTGTCACCTTGGCATACCCCAAGCCCTTTACCATATGTTGCATATATCTTCTTCCCCCTGCCTCGACCTCTCTGCTGTCGACCCCCGCCATCCGTCTCCTGAACCGCGCTTGATATAACCTACAAAACGAAATATATTAACAGCTGCGATAATCGCTTCGCCGGCGCAGTTCCAGCGCTACCGACTCAATCAGTCCTACCGCGATTACGATCTTTTATACTTTTGAATTCGCTTAGTTTGCCTGAATTCAGACTCTACCGGTACTTGTACCTCTATAACCTATTATATAATCTACGGCTTATACCAGCGATATAGCTGGGTCCTTTAATTTACCCCTTTGGACCTCCGTATTGCAATTCGGCTCGAGGGAAGATATTCTTCTCTAGAATAAGCTGGAGTATCTTTTTGCTCGACTATTATTCCTGAACCTCGTCCCTCTGCGTCCTTAGGCCGGCTACCGTTTTATTAATACTCGACTCTCCTATAATATTGATTAAGATCTTCTGCTTCTGATAGGGATTCCAGGCCGATACGACTGTCCAAAGCGTAATACGCCTGCTGTCCTGCTATACGACCAAGAATAGAAATACCTCGTTACTCGTCGCGACCGCTCCGGCTTTCTGCTTGTCTGTCTGGCTACATCGATACGGATCGTACCTCGGCCGTGATCGGATAACCTGACATTGAGGGGCTAAGCATAAATTCAAAACAGCGAAGGTAGGCCAGAACTAGCGAATAAGCTCAAAGGAGTATTGATCGATCCACAGTCATGTCTGCCGACAAGGATACCGCAATAGTGTCGTTCGGGTGACATGGCCTCCAGATATACATCTCGCCTTTCGATGTCTCTGGACGGGGCCACCAATTCGTTGCACTCGTCTCAGCTCGAAGCTACGGGCAGTAGCAGTTGACGAGGCGTGATGTATCGACACCTCCAAAGGACGCAGCGAAGACTCAGCCGGCATGGGCACGGTTCGAATACGAGGCCCCATACGGTCGAGAATTGCAATGGCAATGCTCTCAGAGATCGGCGATTGAGGCTATTGGAAGAGGCAGGTGCAGGAACAAGAGATAGACTTCGGGATGGCCCTTCAACACTGAGCGTCATCTCTCAGCCGGTGACGGAAAAAAGAAAGAGGACAAAGGATATGGGTGGGAGGTTAAAGAGGCTCGGATGGCCGACGAATCTATGACAGCCATAGGCGCCAAAAGTCAATCGAGATTCCTCCTAACGCACAATAGACACCATAGGTTTGGACGAGGGTGGCGAAAGTGGACATAGATTGATGAAAGGCCGGCGTCCAGGTCATTATGCAGGTGTCAATCGCCTTGGGTATGTCTAATTTTAAGCTCAAAAATGTGAAGGTTAAGAATGAGATCCGTATTGTATTCGATCACCGTCCTCCTAGCGACTAGCTCCTTTACTTAGTACAAAAATTGAACCACGCATCTTGCAAAAGCTCCCTTGCCGTCGGTCTGTCCCTTGTTCGGAACTATATATCGGCATATTTGAAAGAAAAACATTGCTGTACATTGAGTAAGTCAAACGTACCATGCTTCCGCCCTCTAAATCAGCTCTGTCAACTTCGTCCGCCGCAGGATCTCAACCTTAGGGCCCTAAGAGATGACTCTATCATAGCGATGATTTGTGATGTTCCTGATTGTCAACGCTGCCCTCGTCTCCAGTATGCTTCACAAGAGTTTTGTTCTCGACTTGCGTGGATGTTGCACTATAGTTGCTCGGTTTATCCCCAGCTTTGCCGTCGACCAGAATGCTCAATCGGTATTCAATGAAGCCGGATAGGCGTAGGCAGCAACTGTGCATCTTCCCAGACCTCAGCCACTGCGTCTGCGTGGCTCAACGAATGAAGAAGCCTCTTCATCCAGTAATGGTCTAGGATCCTATCAGAGTTTTGATCCGAAGCGCCCACAGCAGCAAGGGCAGAGTTCAGAAATCGCACATAAGGTGGGTAGATATCGGGCGGCAGTGCGTATAAAACCGCACGAAAGAAGGACCAGACCATATCTCGTAGGACAGCATAACGGTTCTGGATCGTGTCGCATCCATTGAGAAGATGGTCGACGTCGATCAGCTGTGCGGGCTCCGATGGCTTACTCTCATCAGCTCTAGTGCTGCTGCTCATATTGTGAAGCGACGCTAGGGCCGACAAGCTTAGCATAAGGTCCTCGGGCGCTAAGGCGTCCCGGTGGCTGGCGAGCAATAGCGAATAGGCGTTGATACCATCGGCAGACCATGCCCACTCGTGCAGCAGCTCGGTCAATCTCGCGCTTATAGGGATGCTTCCAATCAGCACGAGGAAGAGTGATTGGCAATTATTCGCTTCCTCAAAGCGTGGGAAGTGACAACAAGAGACCATGCTGCTTGTTGTCAGATAAAGAAGTCTTGGGAAGTGCTCCTCCTTACCTCATCATATGGATTGTCTCGCATTCCCCAAAAGACGCCTGCTCCAGAATACTAAAGATAAAGGGCGAGACCTGGTTTCCAGTTAAAGCTGAGCGATCGGGGGTTTTCGGGAACTCACGGCATGTGCTGGAGGATCAATGGGCAAGGTTTGCATCAGACCACCTTTCCATTTCTCCACGTCCATCGGCGCCATTTTGGGGCAATGTTGGAAGAGGACGGACCGAGCCAAATCTGTGCTGAGCCTCGCCGGATGGAATTGCCGCAGAGAAGCAGGTTTGTTGTGCGAAACATGGAAGACTTCCCCAAGGAGGCTTCGATTTTGCATCGCCGAAAACCCTTTGCTTGGCTCGTTGAAACGTACTCGCAAAGCCGGCCTGCCGTTCGAAGCCTCGATGAGCTTGAGAAGCAGCAGCATCATTTGAGACTTCAACTCCTGCGGATTCTTGCCACGGAACAGGCTCCTGCTAGCAAGTTCAAGGTAGTATACCGAATTGGACGGTAAATACGGGAACCAGTCGCCTGGCGTTCTTCGCAGGAGATGCTCATAGTCTGCTCTATCTGCACAGCACCGGCAAAGAAGGAGGGCACTCCGCATGAGTTGAAGATGCCCAGTAGATGAACAGGTCTGCACGACGTGAGCTAGGATGGTTTCAAGGGCTATTCTGTGTGATGGCTTTACCTTGATTGTTGCTTGCAGCAAGCGTTTTTGCTTGGTCGATGGAGACGGCTTCGTGACTTGCGAGGCTAGCCCAGACCTCAGAGTCATTTGCCCAAGGTGGGGATCTTGAGATGGCGCTTTCAACGTTCCAGTGCTCCATGGGTCGTAGTAAGACACAAGATGATGAAAACGTCCTTGAGCGGGAATGCTGATTGTCATCTTAGTGAGGTCACGGCCAGTGGTCGTCTCGCGGCTAATCCAGAAATCGCCGTCACGATCAATGGGGATCCACAAAACTCCATCATCCCAATGTTGGACACCAGAGGTCTCTTGCTCCCAGATGAATATGTGACCGCTCTGGACGGCCGAGGGGACACCTCGAGGGCCTTGACATGCGTGTTGGAGAATGCCACGGAAGGCACCTTCAAGGAGCCGAAGTGCATCTTCCTTCGTTTCCAAGCAGCCAATGTATGTAGGAACCAGTAGCTCGCCACAATCTTCGCTCGCTAAAGCCGCGGTAGAGGAGGATCGTGACTGACTGGGCACACTTGTGAGGCGGTGGGTGCCGCCGTCTTCAAAGGGAGACAAATCAGATTTTATCGCAGCTATGGGAATTACCTCCTATTGCACGTCAATACCCTTAGATGATATAGTGAGGTCGCTTACTTACCGCAAATGACACGAGAGCATCGGCAATCTGAGTTGGCATCGAATTTCGGGAATTCCTGCACGGCCCCGTGGTTACGCGCAGCAGGGCTGGGCGTTCTTCCGGCGTCACAGAGAGCGGTGAGAGCCATGCGGGAGGACTGTCGGCTGGTGCCTGGTCTGGCGCAGGTACGGAAGGAGGCGATCGGTCCATTACTGGGACAAAGGGCTGACCACTGGAGAGGAGCTTCACAGCCAAAAAAGGCAACCGAACACCTGCAGGAGAAAAGTGAGGCAAAAGCTGGGTGAGTAGATATTCAGAGCAGGGGCCAGCAGCCTTTTCTAGGCAAACTTGCGTACTTGACTCGATCACAATCAAGTGGAGGAGAGTAGGAAGTGCTAGAACCCCGGGAAAATGGAAGACATGCCGAGACGAGCATGGGACGAAGTCCAAATTGGGGACTGTATTCGCGTTCTATAGACCCTTGCGACTGCACTCTGTTGGATTCATGCTAGGCTCACGTCGAGCTAGACTTGTGGAGCAAAGTGGTTGGATTGCCGCCTTCCAGGTCGCAGAGCGACGGCAAAAAGCCCGCGGTTCTTCGTCTAGGTTGCAGAGACTGAATCCACGATGTCTGCCGACATATTTCTGATAGAGACACCGTCATAAGACGACGTTTGGAGGGACAAAATGAATTAAAGGTATCGGATATCGATTTTGGGGTCGACTGAACTCTACACTCCCCAAATTGGGCACTGTTTAGGCGCTCCGATCACCAATTTGGGCACCGTTCGAGTGGTTCCAATCGCCAACTTTTGGCGCTGCTCGCAATTCGTGACACTGTAGATCGAGTTCAAGAGATGAGACGCTTATAGGATTCCTCTGCTTGCCGAAGTAGAACGTAGAGCATGTCGGAAAACGAGGTTCCTGCCATGGACGAAAGGCCATCTCTTTGGCAACACACGTAGAGGTGCTCGGATTAGGACCTGTGGCCCTCCCTGAAACCCAACCGGGAAGAATCTTGTGATATCAGGTCAGCTCCCAGCAGCGCTGAAAAGCCATTCCTGCCCAAAGTCCGTGATCAGTGCTCATCCCCATCTTGCTCACCTCCTTCTCTTGACACCCTCGTCTTTTTGCCATTCCACCTTTCTTTTTGCCATTCCACCTTGTTCCTGACGCATCACTCTGTATCAATATTCATGGACCCTTGAGCTTTTGAAGCCTTGTCGTCATGTTTGGCTTGAAGGAGAGTTGCTTCGCGCCAGTCATCAAGGACGGTCGTCGAGTCTGCCTGGGGCTGGCTGCTCAGCGTCAGCAGAATCGTTGCGCGAAAAGAACGGATACAACCTTACTTGCATCAAGGTACAGAAGACGTGGTAAGTCTATGCTCTGTCTGCCTCTCATGTTTCGCTCAGATCCGCGACTGAGTTTACGCTGGCTACGATCCAGAATATCTCTCCGTGGGACACGCATAATCAAAATTACTTAGCGCCTGAACTGCTGTCGCATGCCCCGCCATCATCCAACAAACGTCAAAAAAGAAATGGCAACTCAAACTGCGGTGCCTTCCACTTCTACCGGTGATGGGCTCTCGAGGAATGAACTGGATGAGGACGGTTTCGTTGTCTTGAGAGGATCGGCATTTGGTCAACGATTTGATGGCTTCGCAAGGAAGGGTTTGCCCTTCAAAAGCGCAGACGGCTTGGACTTTTGCAAACTCAACGTCCTTAGCGACGCCGTAAGCAAGCTCCTCTACTCTTGCTTTGGCTCTTCTGACATGGATCATAGCGTGTCCGTGGGGTTCTTGAGTCTGTATTCCCATGGTGTGGACTTGGAGCGTACATGGTGATGCTCGATGCTACTCAACAACTCCCTGGATTCTTCCTCCATCCACAGGAACCAGAACGCGAAGCCCTTGTTATTCAGCTATGGAGTAAGAGATCAAAGGTTGCAATCTACAGAGGCTCTCATCTCTGCCGGTCGTTGGAGCATACTGCGGGTGATATATTGCTGGAGGTCTCTACAGATCAGCTTCCTATGAAGGCTGTGGAAGTGGAATTTGAGGGGGGAGGATTGTAATTCTATCTCTTGCTGCGCTGTGGACACGAGCTGACCTGTACAAGGTCTATCTTGGACGGTCGACTCTCCTTCAAGATCCTGAATGGGTACGCTGTGACCATGGTGTTTGCGGTCCAGCCACGGCTCGACAAATTTGCCAAGATGATTCTTCCCGACGCGCCTGAACTTAGAGCCCAAGTGGACGAGATGACCACTCCGAAGATCGGTTTCAACTATGAGTACAAGAGGTGACGGGTCTACATTGTTGGGTTATGGGCTGTGGGTTATTACGACGCGGGTTGCGAATCGGCGTGAAGCCTTTTGAGTGATTGGACTAACTAGAAACTCCGACAGGATCTTGCAAGAAGGTCGGAGCTTGCCCTGCGCCAGCTGCTAGATAGCGCGCGCGATCGAACTGGTCGGACGCCGTATGCAGATGATTTGATGATACAATGCTTCCCGAGGGAGCTTCAAGGTAGCCTATTGCATTGAGTTGTTCAACAGCTCCACCTGAGTCTTGAAAGGAAGTTGAAACTTGATCGGTGCCACCTGAAAAATATGCCTGGCGGTGTACGTGACTCATGACTCCGCCAGGATCTCGTGAGAATACTGGCGCCTGCACTGAAGTAGCTGTAGAGTAGCATATGCCGTTTTGCTGTGTGGGAATTGCGCCCAAATCCGGAAAGCAGGTTGGATTATGCTCTGGAGCGATCAAGAGGCTATTGATGCGATTGTGGTTGGTGGCAACCCCACCGTGATCTCGAGAAAGCATTGCCGTTTGCCCTGAACCTTCCCCTGATGCGAATGAGTGCTGGTAGCTTCCGGGAGAAGCTTGACCAGCAGCTCCTGCAGAAACCTGAGAGAACATTGGAGCCTGTGCTGAAGCAATTGTAGGCTGATCCTCACATTGGAGCTGAGCCGTGGCCCCTCCGTAGCTCTGGTCGTATGTGGGAGCTTGCTCGCGAGAAGTCATAGATAACCAAGCCGGATCCAGCTGCGTAGGGACTCCGCTAGGGTCCTGGAAGAAACGCGGGGCTTGATCCAAAGCCGTGGAGTTGTAGCTTGTGCCATCAATTTGAATCCAAATAAAGCCAGGATCCCGTGAGAAGACTGGCGCTTGGTCTATCGGTGGTGCGGACCAGCTCGACGTGCCTGCCACGTTCGGGCACGACATAGTCAGACTTGAGGATGGTTCTGCCATTGAAGGGGCTAAAAATCATGAGTCAATGATGTTTTGCAGTTTTCGAGGGCACAACGCACCTTCTTGAGAGACCAGCCCCAAAACCTGATTCACAGACTGTTGCACGACCTCACGGTGTTTTTTGGTTTTCATGTGTCGAGTAAGGGAAGTTAAGGTAGACAAGTCTACCTGACACTGCTCGCAGCGAAGTGAACGAGCTACCGGTAGATTTACTGAAAGCAAGTATGTGAGAATTGACGTGATCCAAGTCAAAAGCAGCATACTTACTACGAGAGTTCGGAGCGCAAGTATGCTGAGCCAGGTAGGCAGACCGTGTAAAACGTTTCTCGCACTTCTCGCAGTAAGTCTTATCAAGAGAAGGAGCAAGTTCCGGATGCTTGAGTCGGATATGACTTCGAACGTGGTCCGATCTCTTCGAAGACTTCAAGCACTTTGGATACTGGTGGGGTTTCTCTGCGATTTGAGCTCGGAGAGCATCAATAACGGTTTGTTGTATAATGATCCTCTGCTTGTATTGCTCTTCTGTTTGATACTTATTTCCTTTTCTCTTCTCTACGTATATAATAGGGGTTTTGGTATAAGTACGAGTCTATACAAGATTATCTGATATAGGTTTCAAAGATATATACCGATTAGGTCTTCTGCTAGGTATCCCTGATAATATACTTTAGCTTTTCGAACGTTTCTAACGAGACGCTACTTTTACTCGGTTGCGAGTAACCGGAGGGACGGCGTATTACATAGAGGGAAATCGAGGTAGCTGATACTACTTAAGATATAGTTAAAGGTATCTCGCGCTGTACTCTAAAGTATAAGATAGTATAAGAGCTTATAGCCGTAGAAGCTTAAATAGCGCTGCCGGGACTAAAAGAGACGTTGCGTTGATTATATTATAAATACTCGGACGTATACCTTCAACTATAGAACGATAAGAGCTGGTATATAGGTGCGCCTTCCTAAATAGAGGTAATTATATCAACGTATATTATCGCTTATAAAGTCCTAGCGAGCCGAATAGTTACCAGCTAGCGTTAACTGCGGCACCATGATGTTCGGCTCCTCAGGTTTCAATGATTGCGCTTTGGAGCCTTTTCAGCACGCAAAGCTCGCCTCGGCGCCTGAAATGGTGTTGCCAGAATTAAAGAATTAGACGATGAAGTTGTCTTTGATAATACTGTTCAAGAAGAGTATAATATGCTCCTGGGATTGATCTACTAGCAAAAGTAATTCGATTTCTTATTATATCTCTATAAATAACGGGGCAAAATTCAAAGCCTTAATATTATCCTATTTAGGGTTGAAGAGGCCAGAAGACTATTAAGTAACATAACTTATAGACTAGATCTACGGAAACTTCAATATCTGCTAGGGATTTGCAACGCGATATAGCATAGAGGATATAATAGCTACTCTATCTATAGGCTATTAATATCAAAATAGCAATAATAAATTATCTCAAATAACGGTATTTGAGGTAATAGAAAGTGGTTTTTAGGATAATAAATAGTCGCAGGATTTGGATAACAATTTGATAAAAGCGATTATTTTTATTTTTTATCTGTATCGCTCTATATATATCTATCCTTATATTATAATCTGGCCGGCTTGCGAAAAGCCTTATTTCTATATCAAAGCTAATATCTAGAAAGAGCGATATAACCGGTCCAGTCTAAATTATTAGAAATAATATAATCTGGAGTATATTTCCTATACCTTATTAAACTATAAATACCGCAAAGCCTCTCTTACGGTTGGACGCTATTTCGGATTAATCTTTATAATATAATCAAAGAAATTAATATCCTTCTAAATAATATTTCAAAACGTAGTTATTAAAGAAAATAATCGATAATTTTCTTCGAATTGTAATAATAACGGCCGAACCAAATTATTTATAAGGTTTTTGAAAGCTTTGCTACCAATTGGTCCGTAATAATCGTTCTGTATTTAAAGGACTCTTATAAATAATCGCGGATCGCCTATCGAAGGGGTATTTTAGGGTAGGAATATATAATTTCCTATTATTAAAGTAATACTTTATATATAATATTATTAAACAGATAATATTCAATATATATTATAAATTACGTACTATAGTACCAACCGCCTAAATATCAGTTTTAGTCGTCTACGGGATACTAAACGGTATTTCTGGGACGCAAAAAATCTCTATATTAATTAGGTATCTTCTATCGTTCGAAGGTATATTCGGCGGTATAGAATCCCCAAGATTATTAAGTTTGTATTAGGTACCCTAGGGATTATATTTTACAAGAATATTATCCGGTTTAATATCTGCAGTAATAAATTAGTTATTTTTAATAATTTTATAATTAATAATACCTCCCCTTTATAATATATTTATATATACAATATTTTTATTATATAAAGCAATAAATACTTTAATAATTGCTTTAAAAATACGTTTTGCCTCTACTTTTACAAGCTACTTTTGCTATAATAAATTGAGGATATTGTTATTTATATATTCAAATATTATTGATTCCGGATCCTTAATCTGATTGATTAATTAACGGATAGAATAATAGCTTTAGAAAAGCTAGAGCGTTTAAGCTTTATTCTTTAAGTATTTTATAGGCGCGGTCTTTATAATAATTTTCTCCTGATTCGGACCCTTAGTATAAATTAGGAAAAGGGTTATAACTCGTAATAAATAGAGCTATATACGTAGTAAGCTATAGTCCTTCTAGACGGTAACGAAATTGGGTATTAATTGTATATAAAGTTTCCCTACCCCGGAGGATCTGGCCGATATTATAGGATATTATTACTGCAGATCTGCGTATAATAAAGGACAGCGGAAGTCGAGACAGGAGAAAGGGCACGAATGCCTTCTCTCCGGACCTTCTCTTGTCATATTAGCATAAAGTTGCTTTGTTTTTGACAGTCTATCTTTCCCTTCCCTTGACAGCCACTGCTTCGCGCTTGTCCGGCTGATCTGCGAGACTACGACGGCATTGGTCGAGAGCTTTAGCTTACGGCAAGGATCCCCGGGCAAAGAGTGTCTAATACAAGGACCGTAGAGATTGCTCGAGCAGCTTACCGATCGCAGAATCTTGATTGCTAATGGAGAAATTGATCTGGGCAAGACCTTGACATGAAATAATGCGGGACGACAAGGTAGAAGCTCGGATTGATAATAAGTAGACGCCGTTCTCAAGCTCGCCACGGACCACGATAGACATGAGGTATTGCCTTCAGGACCTCAGACATGCCAGGGCTAAGCCCCTTTGGATTAGCCCGCTCTAAGCCTCTCCGGGCCAGTGGCCGTCTGGATGCCCTCGCAGCTTCCGGACGACGCAGCTTCCGTAGCAGGCAGGCCACTAACCCCGCAATGGCAAGGCTTGGGCATCCACACAACAGCCCTACGTAGTACATTCTGTATCTGGATCAATACATGCATTTTGACCTCATTATTCTAAATCCTCTATCCTTATCCAATCACCCCCCTGGCTTCTTCATCAAAACACCCCTAATCCACCCAGTAGTGGCGAGACTCGATATACTTATTGTTACTATCAAGGACTACGGCAGTATAATAGTTGTTATTGCCATATTGAGGCTCGTTATATTAAAGGTTAATTCCGTATTTATACTCAACTTCCAAGGTTAATACGTACCGTATAACAATTTTCTCGGCTTATATAGGCAATACCTTAATATCGCCTTATACGGCTACCTTGAATCCGGTTTTTATAATTTTAATAATGCCTGATTTAGGTCTAGACTAATTCGATATTTGGGTTGTAACGCCAAATACTATAGACTTGGTACCCTTAGTAATAATACCGATAGCTACAAATACCTTGACTATATTGCCTGATATATTGCAGGAAGGAAGATATAAGAATATATCCGCTTATTAAGGGTTAATCGTAATATAAAGATTAGATTCGAAAGGGTATTTTGGAATATTTATATTGAAATATAGAGTGGTTGTGATAAGGTTGTCTTCGAGGAGGATGAGAGACTCATATACTACGTAGACAGCTGGAGACGGTAAGAGAGTAATCTCGCCATATCCATAAGCCATTCTTATATGAGATGCCGTGTGACGCATCATGCAACCCTTAGGGAGAAAACGCTTCTGATAAATCTACCGCTAAGGGCTGCAAGCTAAATCTTTCATGCAAGCCATGTCACACAGGAAGCAAATTATCCTAAAGGGATACGATGCTGCCTGTCACAACCAGCCCCGTGGTCATAATCCAAATGTTTGGACAAGTCATATACCACAATGAGAGAGTAGAGTAAGTAGAAATATGCCTCGTGGTGTATTGGAAATTCTCCCACAACATGGCCATGGTTTTGGGACTAGGGCAATGATCATACCTGATTGGGAAACTACTACGTAGTGGCCAGCGTACCCTTGACAGAAGTTTTCATACTGTTCTCAACATAATGTAACATGGTGGATGCCATCCAAATTTAGCGAATCCCGTAAGGCCGCCATAATAACGCGGCGTCCAGAGCGGCAGATTCGAGCAAAGTGCCAGTCCAGCATAATCGCAAAATAGCATTATCTCTATTCGAGCTGAGCTGCAGCATAGACGAGGAGGCAGGAAGCGGCGAATAAGAGGGCACGGCTGGCTCGAGAGCAAGATCAGGGAGTTCAGAGGAGGGCGAGGGGAGAGAAAGATGTGGAGCGAAATTTCCCTAGTAGAAAGCCAGGACAAAGTGGAAGGGCTTACTGTATATTCGGATGCTTTGCGCAGAGCTTTTAATGTGTCTAATCATACCTCATTACTTGCGCTTCTACTGGGAGGCTCTGGCACTTAAGTTGATATTGACGGGTCCGGTAGATTATTTCTCCGTCCTAGTTTGAAAGAAGGTTCCCGAATATTCCATAGCTTCGCCAAGTAGTCCATAAAGCCGTGAGGAGTTACGAGCCTGTGCAACGTCGTCTCCCCGGTGGGAATTGGATCCCCAAAGAAGGGCTTCTAATGAGGCTTTTGCGCCAAGATACAATACATGTAGCCGAATACTCAAAAGCAGACCTTTTGCCGATATCGTCTTGACGTATGGCCGGTTTGCAAGAGGCAAGCCTTTGTCGATATAGAGCTATATATAGGATATGTTGTTTGCGATCTGACCGGCGCTATTATAGTCCTTTTGAAATTCCTGATCGAGACCGATAATTACCTCCAAGTGCGATTGCGTTAATAGTACCTATTCTTTTATAATAAATATAAACGTAATAATTATTATATTCTTGATCTAGACTAAGGTTTAACAAAGCTTTATATATATCGATTTAATAACGAACCTATCGGCTGTTAACTTCTTTCTTTGATAACTAATCGAGGTTAGCAGTTATATATTTTGCTCGGCCTTTAGTTGCAGTTACTTTCTTCAAGAAGCTCTCCTATATTATTTTCTTTATAGCTAACCCTAAAGGTCCGTAGTATAAAGCTATTAAGATCCTGCTCTAGATTATATTATCGATATCTTTAATACGGTTAATTATAAAAATTATAATCCCCCGAAGTATTCTAATATCCACAAGAATACCGATACAAGAGCGTTATATTAATTGATAAAAGAGTATAATTGAACAAATATATCGGCTTTATTCAGAAGTAAAATAGCCTTCTAATTATAAGTAAGGCGAAAGATAATCGTTAGTTTCTCTTCAAGCGTTTTTGGGTCCTAATCGAGCTCCCTAGCAAATATTTGAAAAGTCAGAATTACTAAATAAAAGAGGAAAGGTTTAATATACGGTATAAAGCGGTCTCTTAAGATACTTAGATAGTCCTTCTATAATCAAAGTCTTGCCTACTCTAAATAATCTACTAGATATATATATTAGTCTAGAGTAGGGGGATCGAGCGCCGAAGGTCCTATTATAGAAGTATTATCAAACCTTGGCCTTTACCTTCTATAAAGTTATCGATTATATCGCCTAATATATAGGATATATAAGCCTTCGTAAGAGCAGTAATAACCTTCTTCTTTGCTAAAGGAATTGCGAGATTATCGAATAAAGACGGATTCTAAATAATAACCTTAATATTATCGATTATAAATTTTATTTTTTATATTAATATAACTTCCGTTTAGTATAGCGTTCGAAGGATAAAGGCTTATACCAGTATTTGTTGCCAAAGCTCTAACTATAGACTGTCTGGCTATAAATTATTAAGTCGTCCTTATTTATAATTTCCGTATCAAATCTATTATTCTTAACCTTATTTGCTTCTATATCTGACTAGAAGATCTAAAGGCTATCCAACGAGCTAGATTAGGCCAACTCGTTAACTTGTAATCAGGCGTAGTTCGGATTAAGCTTGCAGAAATATATTATATTAATTATAATATAACTATTTATAAGAACTTCGATATAATCTCCTTTCTCGAGGTAGAAGGCGTTGCCTCGATATTGGATATAATATTAACCTATTAAAAAGGCAAATTATCGATTAGATTTTACGAAGTATTCTCTTATCTTTTTTTGATACTGATGAAATTTAAGGGGATATACCTCTAGCCTATCGATTAGCTCTATTCTTTGAAATATTCGGATCCCAAGCGCGGTCGAAACTTCGCTAAAGATTTGTCTATTAAAGTCTAAATAGCGGTATTCAACGTAAAAATACGGTATACCGCTGGTTGTTGTCTTCTGTTTGCCGGAGTTATACCGGTAATAAACTGGCTTTTCTATATCGAAAATAATCTTATATATATTAATATTTGGCTTGAACAGAGCCTAGAGCAAGTCGGATATAATCTCGCGATTTTTTAGGAGCAATACTAGACGGGACGTTATCGATATATAAGCCGAACGGATATAATCTACCAGCAGATTGATATGCTTGAGCTTTGTATCGTAATAGTTACTTTCTCCAAGTTTTGCTGAATAGGCTTCCAGCTCGGGGACGTAGTAATATAAAAGGGTTTATTCAAGCTGGTTCTACCGTAAGACTTTGTTCTGGTTAGATAAAGAAGATCTATACAATGATTTCATCCTCCCTGAGAGAGAGCCCGTATACCTTTCGCAATACAAATTTCAATACGTCTCTCAGCATATCTGATTTGATATCAATGTAGAATACCTGTTCAAAGGACTGTTTGTCTGAAATTTCTCAGCACCAATGTATTTCCAGAGTCCCATCGGCTTACCTTTTCGAGCGCGAACCACAAACACATGCTCGTCCAGGTCCGTCACCCTTTCTGGGAGCGCAGCCGACTTTACGATCTTGTACTTCGATGTAACAGCGTCCCAACTTGACGGGAGAGGTCAGCACGATCGCGGCCGTGGAGCAAGGAACATACACTTCGTCCACACGCCTATATTCTATTTTGGAGGCTCGAGCCTTTGGCTTTCCGGCTTCAGTATAGTTGGAAGGCTTGGATTCAATGTCTTCAAGTTTTGTCGTAGTGTCTACCCTCTCCAATGCTTGAATCAATTTCATCATACCTTGCTCAAAACGGTCCATAGTCCCAACTAATGGGGATCCCTGAACGCGTATGTTGTTCGGAGGCGTACATGGAGAGCTGCCGGGAGGGGTCTCCGGCGGTCGTGGAGAGGTAGATGGCTGGGGAACAACAGCATCGATGGGTGCCATGATCTCTGGGAAAGCAACAATTTTTGTAAAACTTGGGCACAGCAATTAGTCTGGAGGTGACGCGACTGCTTCGGACTTTGTGAGCAAGCGAAGCGCATCATGAAGAGCTCCAAGCAGATCCACCAACGGCTTTATATTTGTCAAGAGCTGAATTGCCCCCCTCCAAACGGTGAAAATAGCCGCGTCAACATTGCTATTGTCATGCATGAGCGCAGTAGACTCTAGACTCATTAAATCGTCTAAATCGGGGTGGGGGAAGTGATCAGGAGACAGAGGTGCAGTAGTAGTAGGTGATAGATGCTCCTTTGGACGGCGCTTCCGTATTCCTGCAGGTTATACGTTCTCAATACAGAGCTTGCATACTTGCTATCCTTGGTCGTCTTGTTGAACCCCTCAGATATGGTAGTTCAATACAGTGGATTAAGGTGCTGATCAGGGAGTTACCAGGAAAGATGCCGAGCAAAGAAGCGCTGTCCGAAGACAAAGTGGAGTCGAGATAGAAGCATATTTCTCTTCCGTAACCAAGCGTTACTACAATCGGCATGACCAAGATTATTTTTGCTTGACAACTATACCGGACTTAGCTGCAGCGCTATACTGAATTTAGCTTACAGAATTTTGCAAGCTTGTTTAGGATTAGCTTAAATATATAAAGATAGGCTAGAGCTAGGGGTATCTCGGAAACAGCTCCTTATTTATTCTTCCAATATATTATTAGGATAGATTTTGTACTCGAAGATTCTCAAAGCAATTAAAAGGAATATATTTAATACCTTAAGACCTTGATATATAAACTTGTAAAGTATTATTTATATAATTATAAAAACTGCTAGTTTATCCTATCGGTATAGTTATTAAGAAGTTAAATAGCGTTGATCGTAATATAATCAAATTTAGTTTCAGAAATATCAAAACGCCCTCAAAAAAGAGGGTTCGATAATAAGAGTAAATCGATAGAGGGCTTCAGATTTATATTTTAATAAATATCAAATTAACCGCCCAAGCCCTATAACAACGGTATTAAATTATAAATATTATTAATAAAGAAGCTGGTTAATTTTACCCCTTTAGCTATAAATTAATAGAAGGAGGCTAAGTCGTTCAATCTCGAAACTATTATATAAGGCGGTATAGCCGCCCAATTCGTTCTAAATAAAAGTACTAAAGATTTATTAATATTATAGCAAAAAGAGACCCAAGTCTTATATAATTATAATATTAAGGAACGCTAGCTCCTTAATATAGCGAAAGCTTATATTAAAACCGCTATTAATCGAGCCCTTATTATAGAATACGTTTTAATACTTATTAACTTTCAGAAGTTTATTGTCCTTTATATTTATACTATTTTGTCCCAAACGGGAGTTTCTAAACCTATATTAATCGATATTACGCAGGTCTGCTTTAGGAATATTAGCAAAGAATATATTCTTTGCTTATAACAGATAGCTATTTTCTTGAATCAACTTATTAACAGCCTCAGATTCCGGGGGTAGGGAAACCGTACTAATAAATTGCTATTTATTTATAAGGCAATATCTATCTAACTAGTATATTGATATTGACTCTGGTTAGGGAATCGCCCGCCGATATACTATATATATTTGGCTTGGGCTCCGCAGGCGGTACTTGAATATCTTACTGCGAATCTAGCTACTAATCTGTATATATAAGGAATCGGCGAATAGGAGGGTTAAATAAGTCTTTTGATCCCAAGTTTAATATATAATATATTAAGCTAAAAGATAAAGTAAGTTATACTTCAATCCTATTACAGTTATAATAGATAAATTTTGATATAATTAATATTATTCGAATCAGTTATTACTTCAGCTATTAATATCCTGATATACTAGATCCTATTATTTTTTATAGTCCGATTAATTTATAGCGATTCTTCCGGCTTTAGTTTTGATAGAGTAAATCCTTTCGATCAAAGATTTAAATTGATAAAAATACCTAATCCTCTATTAGTTCCTAGTATAAGGATATCAGTATTGCTGTCTATATAAATATCCTCTTTATTTGCAAGGTTAACGAAATACCTATTTTTATGATTCAAAGGTTCGAGTATTATTATTACAATTGTTGAGTATTCTCTTTTGTTAATAGCAAATCCGTATAACGATTGCTACTTTATTTTCAACTCTTTAAATCGAAACCCGCAATATACTTTGACTATATTTATCGTTATATTAGGTATATTTCTCCCGATTATATTTGCTATATAGTAAATATTCCTGGGTATTTCGCTACAGAGTAAGTATTATAATCGGTAAGAATTCTTGCATTACCTACTTAGGTCTAGTAATCTACTACTATTTTGATAGTATCGTTAGTTTTCTCTCCCCCTAGCTTCTCGTATATAAAAGGTACTGGGTCAAATTTATTATAATCGGGATAACGTAGTACCGAGGTAAGTATACGCGTAGCGGATTCAATAATAGACTAGTCGCTACCCCGGCTTAATAATAATAATAGTCTTTATTCTTAATTTTCAATCTGATTTACCGTAGAGTCAACGCCGGCTCTTAAATTAGTCATTTTGGAAAGTATAAAGGAGTATAAGGGAGAGAGATATTTATACTTGCGGATAATATATCAAGTAAAAGTAATCTTACCTTAGCAAGCAATTTACCATTTGTAGTTAGCGCAACTCGATAGCCGCCTATTCTCGGCTAAGGCAAAGTGGTTGAGAGGATTTATGTTATATGACGCTAGAGCCCACTCCGCTGGCCTTTAATCCCGAGCTTTTTTCCCTATATTTCCCTATACTTCCTTTGTTTTATATACTCGCCTAGAACTTTGCTTACTTTTAAAAGCCTATAACGTATCGAACTATATTCGATAGGAGCTTTCTTACTCCCGGTTAATATAATAATATTAAATACTTCGATATTTAAATATACGAAATTCCCCTAATATTATTATATAGAATCGGGGAAATTTTGGTTAAATATTAAATATACTTTGACTTTGGCGTATTTCTCCTTTACCGTTATAATAAGCTTTATAAGAGTAACGTTATAATACAAACGAATCCTGACCCTGAAACCGAAATTTATAAAATAAAATTATTTAATAATAAATATTTTTACCGGTTTCTTAATCCTTGCTTATTTTATATAAATATTATTTACTATTTTAAGGTATTCGAGTATAAAGAAGGATCTGATATAGCTATATTAAAGGAAGAATTCTTAAAAGAGCTTGGGTTATTTTTATATATTTATTAACTAAAAGGTATTATTAATATATCAAAGTTACTACTAGGTAAAAAGTAATAAATAGAAATAATATTTGCAGATAAACAAGGTATAATTATAAGGTATATTTTGCGCGATCAGGCCTTACCAAGCGTTGTTACGGAGTAGGCTTTTTTTGTCCAAGACGGTATATTTGGATAGAAAGCAGCGCGAAAGTACGACCCGCTACCAGAAGGTAGAGGCTATGTGAGAAGTTGATGCTGCATCTCTACACAGAACTACGGTGGAGATACATGTCTTGATCAGCTGCAGAGCTCGAAGAGCACCGACAGCTTTACTCTGAGATAAAGAGAATACTCGAAGAAGCAAGGGATAAAGTCAAGGCGAAGACCATGGATAGCGCTGGACTATGATGGTTGGAACATCAATTGAATTCAGTGGACCTTTTTTGGGGCACCGTTCGTGATGATGATTGTCGCGTAGGTGTATCTGATGGTTAGTAGAAGAAGTGATCGCGTTTAACGTCTCGCGAGGACCGTGCGAGGTTGGGGACGCTCTTTCGACAGGGAGCATCCCACAACGAGAGTGGCTATCGCCTAGAGAATGTGAGCAGAGGTGCAGACGTCTTTGCGCGAAAAGGCTCTTCTCCGACTCACATTGATGGTTGTGAGTTGTCTAAGAGAAGCGACGGCGGTAATTTGCAAAGCCGAAGGAGGTGGAGTTGAGGTTTGGAATATTGAGGGATTATGCTGCCCTTTGATATTATATGCCGCAGGCGACAAACGAAATGATGTAGAAATAAAGGTGCGCGGCCAAATGACCTCGAGCATTGCCGGAGGCTTTGCAATGCGTAATTATGTGGACCGCTTCTATGTTATCATTTCGACGTTCTCAGGCCGAATCTCGAAAGACCCTACTTCGATTCCACAAAGATGTCTACCCTGTAGTCAAGCATTTTTCTTACTATCGGCTTTGAAATGAGAGAGAAAGCTGGCCAAGTACGCTTGAGCTTCACATCAGCCTGTTGGCATCAAATGTTGAGAGTTAATTTCCTTCGAATTCTTTCAGAATACTCCACTCTGTTGAGTCGATCAACAAAATGGCGCAGACCGATTCCGCGGCTTGGGTGACATCTATGCCTTTAATCTCTCCTCCCGACTGCAATGCCCTCGCTCAGCCCTCTCTCTCGTTCCTTTCCCTCGTCAATTCTTCTCTCAAGTCCCTCGATCTCCTGTTCCGCGTCCCCGCGCACCGCACGCAGGTGCTGGGTCCAAGCATCAAATGATCCCCTGAAACTGCCTGAAATCGTAAGGCCTTCGGCTTCTGGCACTTTACTACTGCTGCCCTATAGCCCGCTAATTCCTTGGCTTCTTAGATACTCGATCGGTTGTTTGGGTAAATAAGATAATCGGTATAATTTCTTACGAGTTAGCTATACTTGATTGGCTATTAGCCTCCTCTAATATCTATACGGACCTAGCGTTTGATTGCTGAGAACTCTATAGGCCTAATTATAAGAAAAAAGTTAATTATAAGAGGTCGAAATTAATATTAAATAGCAAATTATCGATAGCCAAGCAGATTCTCTTATATTAAATCGGTATTTATATATTATAAACGTTTTTTGTAAACTTATATATAATCTATTTCTCTTTACTATTTCTTATAATAAAGTCGAATTTATTAATAAGGTAATAATAAAAGGTAGTCTTATCTTCCTCAATAATAGGGTAATAACCGTAGATTCTTACCGAATTATAATTATACGAGATCGGAAAGGCGAGTATCTCCTGGTAAAGCTTTTTCTCCCGCTTTATTACTTTGAATAGCTTTATAATCCTTTTTATAGTAATAATTATATTATACGCGTTTTGTCGGTCAGTAATATCTAATACTGCGGCGCCGTATTTTACCTCGTATATCAAAAACGGAAAGAATATTCGCGTTATAGTTATAAAATAAGTAATAAGTTTGGATCTAATCTCGCCTATAAAAGGTTCGAGCTTTTTTAATTATTGCTTTGAGAAAGCAAGCCGCCTAAAACCAACGGAGTAGTTGAGCTATAGACAAATATTATAAAAAGGGATTCTATTATTCCAGCCTTCGTTAATACTTTCGTATAAATAATTGAAATATATAGCACTATATTTAGTTAATATTTAAGCGGAAGGAACAACTAGCAAATTAATATCCCGAATAACTATAGCCTCGTTCCTATTTTGTATATCCTAGTAAGTTTTTTTGAACAAATCGTCCCGAAATAATAAGTCCTAGGGAACAGCCTGTTCCGTCTCCAAAAAGCTCTGGCAGAGGTCCTTGAGATTCTTTGGGATATTATTATTATTAAATTCGCGTATATAATTACCTTTATTTTCAAATACAATTATATAGTCCGGATTCCTGTATTAAGCGCTTTTGACTTCCCGCGGCAATTGATCGCTGGATATATAAAGGTTGGATTCCGAATTCTTGCGGCGAAGCGGAGATAAGGACCTTTTCCTTGTAAACAGATAATATAAATAATAAAAACTATATATTAGCATAAATATCATAATATTCTTATAACTAATTTTTATAATTGAAGTTTTCCGGAGATTTACCCTTTTCGAAGTCGTCCCTAACCTAGCTGCCTTATTCGAAGTACTCTTTATATTATCTGCTATTCTGAATCTAATATTAAAGAGGGTTAATATTGCTCTCGCTAGTATTATTTGTTGCCTTTAGATATAGCTTTCCTTCAGCAGTAGAGCTTGAAGGTAAGGTTCGCCGTCGCTTCGAAGGAGGCTAGTCTTGGTCTCGAGAAAAATGTTCAGTTTCTTATTCTCGTTTCCGTTTCCGCTTCCGTAGAGCTTCCGAAGTTCTGTAGAAGATCTGTAGACGCTTTGGTACCTCGATTAGGTTAGCAGTATAACAGGGTATCAGGAGCTTAGGAGGTATATACTCTTCTGCTCTTAAGGATATTGCTTATTAAAGGGGAGGGAGGTGCCTATACTCTCCGAATAAGATTGCTTTTGGATATAGAGTGCTTGCGTTGTTGTTGTATTGCTTATAGGCGTACACTTTTGCGCGCGGCTTGTTGCTTTTCGATACCTCTAAATTGCTTGCCTAAAGACAGTCAGCTCAAATATACAGTGTGGATACTGAGTACTCCACCTTGATCTTTTAGTACTGACGGTTGCCGCCCTTTCTTCTTGATATTTGACGTTGCTTGACCGCCTGCCATAGTAACTGGAATGAAGGGGCAGGAGATATCTTCATATAAGCGCTGGCTTTGCAGTGAGGGGAGTTGGGAAGAAGATGGTGTGGCCAACGGGCGCGAAAGCCTTGGCAAGATCCATGGTGTCTAAATTAGCGCCCTTCGTGACCCCGCGGCAAGCTCATTGGGCAAGCAGAGTATGAGTCATGGTCGCATTTATTGACTTGGAAAGAGCCGATTTCCATTGACAAAGCTGCCGAAGCAGATATCAAAGTACTAAAGATCTTCTGGAGTTATCAATCACAGAGTGGCGGCCTAAGCATGGCAAAAACCCACATCTTACCGTCCAAATCAAGCTGGCCGCAAGAACCTTGGTTCTCTACTCACACCGGATACAAAACACCAGGGGATCGGAGGCGGAGTATACGCAGCTATAAGAATACCGGATTGTCTACAGTATAATCGACTAGCCGACAGCTAAAGTACAGAAGAATTGGCGGACAGATTGATATAGATACTTAAGTATCAGGAATACAATTGAGCATTAATATACAAGGTAGGTATATTAAGAGAATATTTCGCGCTATTCTATATTACTAAAAAATAGAGATAATACGAAGATTGCAAATTTGATACCCAGTACGGCAAAAGACTAAGACCAGGCTCTACAGCAAGGACGACGGAAACGCAAAGCCAAAGGAAGGCGAAAGAAAGAGAAGAGGAAAAACCGATAGATATATTTGCAGTAACCGCCTGAAGGATACGTTAAAACCTTCAATAAGGCCGGGCTTCCTTCAAAGGGTATTTGGTCCTTCTCCAATCGAACCAAGGCAAAAAGGATTACATAGTCAGATGTGAAACCAGATGAGAGCAAACCAGATGAGAGCAAACCGATCATGTTGGTTTAGCTTTTGCGGCCGCATGTTCTCTCTCAAAACAGTGTTGATGCTCGCCGACCAGCTCATTTGTCGTCTTGAGTATATTCACTCCAATGATGTCAACCATCGAGACATCAGGCCCCGAGAACTGGTTGATGTGTGAGGACAAGCATGGAAATCAGGTCTACGTGACCGACTTGGGCCTTGCTACGGAGCGCCGTGCAGCCCAGGCGAATGCAAATACCGGTCGTGCCCTGAATCCAAATTTGGTGGGCACGGCAGCTTTTGCCAGCGTCAACGGTCATTTCGGTGTCGGTGAGAGCAATGCCTCGGCTCTTGCTTCTCGAAGGCTAACAGATACCCAAGTGCAGCACTGTTGCGATAACTTGGAGTCCCTAGGATACATACTTCTCTACTTCCTCCCAGGCTGTCTCCTATGGCAAGGTCTCACAGCTACGAATCAGGAGCAAAAGGAGAAGCTTATCTTGGCGAAGAAGCAGACGATCAGTACGGAAGATCTTTGCGAAGGCCTGCCGCAGGCGTTTGCAACTTATCTCGATCATGTTCGTTCTCGTGACTTTGACGACAAACCTCAATATTCCTACCTGCGCAGAATGTTTCGCAGTCTCTTCGTACGCCAAGGTTTCGATCACGATTACGTGTTCGACTGGACAATCCTCAAATGTCTGATGACTATCGAATGAAGGCGGTTCCTCCAGAGCGAGGATGCCTTGCCGGAAAGAGCTGCACATGTATGCTGTTTGAGAGAAGACCAAGGGAAAATGAGTTGGCACTAGACGAAGGCTGGAGTGGAAGGCACGAGAAAGACCTTGGAGTTCCGAGAATAATGACGACAGAATACATTGGGCATTGGGCAGCGAAATGTGGTCTTGCGGTTCCCCTCTTTGGATTCTTCGCACAATGCTACCGTTATCTACCGTCCGCGTGAAGCACGAGCTGTAGAGGTAGAGAAAGTACGGAAGAGGTGCGACGATCGCAAAATAACACCCGATCCTCAGATGTACTTGATATACAGCACTACAGCCCACAACACTGGAAGCCCTTCAGCTGCCCATCAAGCACAAGCCAACAAGATTGAGCGTTGCAAGTAGTTCCAGTCGAGCCGCAAATCATTACTGATCACGGGCATCATTTATTTACAATTCCCTTCACCTCTCGCTTTCACGTCGCTGATGCACCATTGTCCCTCTCCCTTGAGAAAATCAATTAGTCATACCGTGATTGATTTTTTGACGTTTACGGGGCGGTGGGGAGTTTCGGTCGACGCAGCTGTCGTTGGCCATGGCGATTTCCCTCCCTAGCGAGTGCTCCTCAGCCAACGACGTTTCAGGGCTTTCAGGTGAAACTTCTGCGTCGGTCATATTGTCTTTGGGCGTAGCTTCTCGAGAGGGGCGGTCGTTGGGCACATCGCTGGGAGTACCGAAAAATCTGTAAAAGAAATCTCTCCAATGGCCATACGAGGTCAAGTGACGGCCAGGGCCAGCCCTGACGACTCCATCATATACGTGAGAGTAGAAGAGCCGATCGATGCCGTAATATGCGCCTAGGTCATTGCTCTCTAAAGATTGCAGAGGAGACTTAATTGATGGCTTCCGAGGTTCTATAGATTGCACGATTGCGCAGATGCTTTTAACTTGATCCGACAGCTCGTGGTTACCTGAATGGTAGAGTTCAGATGGCCGAACATCGCGGAGGAAATCATTCACGGCTAGCTCATCAACAAAACCTAAACTCTCGGAGGGTCGGTGCAGAACGCCATATCCGCAATCAACGGCGAATTGGGCGAGGTCCAATCTTAATCGCCACAGGCGTGCATCCTGGGTATGTGCTAGCGCATCCTTTTAATATACCCAAGGTGTTTGGCTCTTCGCTATCAAGACACGGCGGAGTATAAACAACCAGAGTGAGCGGTACGCCTTCCAGCGTGCCACAGAGCTTGACTTTTCAACTTTAGACGAGAAAGATCCGTCGGCCAACTCGTATCTGAACTCGGTCTGCCCGTTGTGAACCCGGTCCAGGGACTGTGAGATGGAACCGTGAAGATCCGGAGGGATTATATCTCTTAGCAGACTCGAGCACGGTTCGAGACACTTCACGTCCTCAAACAATGTATGGAACGAGGTTATCGTGTACGGGACGGCAGCGATGTTTTTGAGGAGCTGTGAGCGTCCAGACCGTGACTCAACCCCAGGAAAGATACGGCCTTCTTTTATTTGTGTCTCGATATGCCGACGATCCTCTGTGGATCCGGAAGGGTAACGACCTTGAAGTGCTTGCACGGTGTGAACGTCCACATGGAAATTGGAAGCGCCCACGATGGACTGCCAGGTGGCTCTGATTCGCAAAAGGTAGCGAGTCATCTCCTAAGGACGGTATGAGCGACTTTGAATTTTGCACAGTCGAGATACAAGCTTACTTCTAGGCACCGTTGAGCACGTAAAGCGGGCAGTTGGTCGACTTGGAAATCTGACCAGAGACCTCTGAAAGGGACTAATGCGTCTAAGCCGTCGCTAAATGGCCTAAGTGTATTATCTCTCCTGGCGTCTCTCTCCAGATTCAGGATGCATTCTCTGTGGTCCTTACCCAATTTCTTTAGCCATTCCCTCTTGTTCAATGAATCGCGTCGAAGATGAGCTGTCCGGATGCGAAGAAAGATGTCGCCATCACTCAGTAATCGAGCACCCAGTAGATTGTCTCGTAGTGCAGCCCTGAGTTCCAGGCTGAGATCTAGTTTCACGTTACTAAAAGAGATGGAGATATCGAAGGAGCATTCAACCGTCTCGGTAGAGGTCAATGACCCACCATCCACCAGTCGAGGCATAACATATCTTGGCTGCTTCTAGTTGGTCTCTCCCGCGCAAGCATGTGATAACATCGACCGGGTCGAGCACCGGAGGATCTTGCAGGTTGTCGTTGGCATGATCGTATAGGCATTGTGGCAGAGAGTTTGGTGTTATTAATGCTGGTAGATGGCTTCGTGGATCCAGCCGATCAAATCTTCTCGATTTGAAGTGCTTTACCAAATTCTCTACCGTCCTCTGGTCGATCCAGTGTGATCCGTTGAGAGTGAACTTTTCGATAGGGACCTTGACCGAGATACAAAACGCTCGGTCCTGCTCGCGAAAGAGGTCGTCATTGAGTTCGCGTTGCATATTGATGGCAATGTGAAAGAACTTCTGTGTAAATTGGTGATCCAGCCACCCTCATTGGGACGACGCCTCTACCTATTGCTCTGGCTCCTTTGACCATTGCCTAGCTTACATCCAAGCCAAGTATACATTAGAGCCAGCGTCAGCGTTAGGTCTCAAGGGAACGGTGGTATATAGGAATCGATCGTGAAAGGGAAGCCAAAAATAGATGCTCAGGGGAGCCGGAAATAGATGCTGGAGACGGGGTCAGAAGTAGCTGTTGGAAAATGGACCAGAAGTGGATGCTGGAGCCAGAAGTGGATGCCCCGCAAGAGCAAGGGTTGAACAACAGGACGGAACGTGAAGACTGGTGAAAAATGGATTACACTGCTTTATTCTCTGGCGGAGATGCGTTTGGAGTCCAACCTGCATAGACCTATTCCACGAGTTCCATCTGCAAGTTCTATATGGCGGAATCCACGAGTACGTCCCAACCACATCAATCACGCGCAGACACCCCGCTCCGCCCGAATCTTGGGCTCAACGCAAGTAGAGGGCCGAGACCTGCAACAGAACATAGAGAGATAGACCGCCCCCGAAGAAAATGGAAGGCAATTTAATACGAGGAAATTTAAAAAGGAAAGGACCTCCGCCTCTACAATTGGGCGAAGCGGCGCGAACGCCTCGACGAATTATCTGCTTTGAACCCGGAAATCTCGAAAGTATTAGATATTAAAGAATACCTGTTAGAGATACAGGCAATATTGATAGGAAAGCTTATTGTTAAAAAAAACTATATAAAGGGCCTAATAGAGATACCGGACCTATCTGAAATATACTTTGACGAAATAGTAAAGGATATAAAAGAGGCAATACGGGCGCTGCAATATTAAGACCGAAGTAGTTTTACAAAGAGAGAAGAAAAGCAAGGAGGGAAGTAGGAGTAGATACTTGTTCTACTCTGTCTATTCAAGCGGAGCTGGTAATAAAGCAACCGAGTCGCATTATTACTATCTGCCAGATTGCGTATGCAATGCCTGTAATTTCTGGCTTCACAGCTCCTCCTCGGGATCTTCGTAATTTTCGAATCGCCGTATCAATTCCTGAATACTGTGCTACGAGACTGTAATCACTGCCTGCAATCGCTCTGAACGGGCCTCTTCGAGAATAGTAATCGATACTATCAACTTTAATCGCTTGCTATTATCCCGCGCGATAAAGCGGGAGATGGACGGCAGCCGTAGGGCAGCGGTTATAAAGAGCTTATCGCGAGAATCAGTATAGCGCTTGCGAAACCTCCTATTTCCGGTAAGAGAAAGCACCGCGAACGTACGCTCCTTGACGCAGATTCGGTTGCTGAAGACAAAGCGTAAAGCCTACGCTAAGGAGATAACTGCCTCCCCGTTTTGCTGCCCAAATATATACATAGGCAACCGGGGTTGGGTGGCACCTAAAGGCGGTACGTTCGGGATAAGAGGTGTTTGCGCGCTTGCCATCGGTGAGACTGGCGAGCACGACACGGTCGGTGAGATCGGCAAGACCGACACGGTCGGTGACACCGTCGGTCCCTGTAGGGACGAAATCTGTCCATTAGCAACGTCTGGACCCAGCTCACGGTCATGGCCTTGCTCTGGAACCACGTCTTCGCTTACGTCGGGTACGTTCTATGTCAGTAAAAGGTGATGGTCTACTGGTTGGGTTTCGGAATCGGATATATCGATATCTCCCTCCTGAAAGCTGCGGTGGCCGTTTTGAAATACCTTAAATGATGGTTGTTGGTCTAGGTCATCTTCTTCCGAACCGAAGAACGTACGGAAGAAATCTCGTTTAACAGCAAAGGATATCAGATAACGCTTAGGAACGGTATTATCGTGAATTGAGTAGATATAGTCGAGGAAAAGATTTTCCTCGTCTGCTTGGAAAGAACCGTCCCGAGGCCTGCTATATCGATCAGAGATATCCGATCTACAATTCTTGTAATCCGACGTCAATATCGGAGCAACAAGCTCCTTTTTGACGTACAGTACGTCGCTAAAGAGCTAATAATTGAGAAGTACTATCTGATACATCCGGTCCGGATTTATAACGTAGTACTTGGAGGGTAGGATATTCCGTATACAATCCTCAATTGCTTTGGTATCGGCCGCCGCGCGATTACGGTATAAATAACGGATTTGTCGGTAGTTATTCTCTGATACCAATGACCAGAGCTCGTATTATCGTCGCGGCTGCCGCCCTTCGTATAGAGCGCTCTGCTTTGTCTTATCTTTCCGCGGCGATTGGCCGTTTATAATAGGAAAATAGCAGAAGACAAAAAGCCAGAGCTAACGATACGCCAACTATAAAGAACGACTAGAAGGCAACGTTCGATACTCGAAGGTATATTTACTCGTTTGTACCTTTACCTTCGTCTGTCTACCGTAAAGGGCGTTAAAATACTGAGATATAGAGCCTTTATATTTACCGGGTAGCAGCTCCTTCAGAATCCTTATAGCAGGCTCGAGGTACTTCGTATCTGCAAGAAAGGTATAAATAGATAGGATTGCATACTTTATCGAGCAAGTACGGTCGAAGATTTGTAATCGTTGATTGTCAGATATAACCGCTAGGAGGATATCGCTAGCGAGCATTCTGATCTGAATATAGGCATAGTCTTCTGATAATTACGAGGGATAACGGCCTTACAGGATTGCAACCGTATTGGTATCGAGTCGTAGCTGGTCTGCCTCCTCGTCTCTAATAATCTGTATCTACGTATCCTTAATACGACGTAAGTAACAGGTTATCTCTTTGAATCGTTTATTAGAAAACAATATAGTATAGAGACGAAGCTCGTACCTTAGGACAGTATAAATCCAGAAGTCGCGAAAAAGTTCCCGGCTGTAATACTAGCCACAGACCTGCGAACAGGATCAGGGCGTCCAGGCTCTCCACGAACTTCTCTGGGAGTACTTCTAGTCTCAGAAGGCAATCCTGTATGTTTTTTGAGAGCCTGGCAAGCCATTTCCGCCTTCTCGTAATATCGCTATATATTGTAGAGATCCTAATTTGACGGACGATATCCCTATTGTTATACTTTGTAGAGTTTGCCGCGTATCCCCGCAGGATGTCCTTAACCTAGGGGTTGAGGTCTGACTTCTGTCAGCGAGCGTCTCTTCCAAGGAAGGTCAACTTTCCCACCTCTTGAATAAAGATCTACTACCTACTATCTATTATCGTTATCCGCGAAAAATTTCCGCGCTACTTCCAGGCGGTATCTTCCGTACAGGCAGACCACAGGACGCTTGGGATTGAAGTATAGTAGCTCCCCTCCTAGGTAGAGGCCTTGGGGTACCGCCGACCGTAATATCAGCGCAGGAACGTAGTATTCGGGATCCAAGCGCAAGTAACCCTCCGAGCAAAAGAAATCGAGCAGTATCGTAACATTCTTCTCGTTAAATTGGCGCAGGTTATTAGGAAGCTCTTTATAACAGATTTTGTTCAGGGGTATTTTGACCGAACCGCAAAACGTTCGGCTCTTCTCTCGAAAGATCTGCAGGTTATTAGACGATAGGTAGTCCATGGTGGAGCATATGCTGGCAGTGGGATACCTTCCAAGTCAGGGGCAGTTAGAAATGGCCGTTAGTCAGACGACAAACCGAGCCCATATATGGAGCCGATAGCATCCACAAGGGATGCACGACAGGCGCAGGTAAGATGTCCACTCTTCTCCAATCGCTTCCCTTCGCCACAACACAGTCCTCATTTTCATGAAGCGTTGTCCTTTCTTGTCCCATCTAGGTAGTTGTCTCTCTCTTCTAAAGCATTTCTAGTCTTGAATCCTCTTATTCCTCTCCACACTTGGATATATTTTGGTCTTGTGTCTCTTTTGGGTTTCGTATTCTGGGCTCCAGAAATCGCTGCCCATCATCCAGTTTTGGATGTCCTCCAGTATGGGATGCCATCCAATTTTGGATACCCTTGTCCAATAATGGCTCATTTATTACTGGTCCAGCGTTGGCCACCTGTCTCCAACAGGAATTCTAGAATCAAAGAGAACAGTATAATAAGATGAACCTATTCATTTCGGTCTTCCGTTATTAGTATCTTTGACTTTCCCAAGCAGAGATAGACGCACCTCTATATTATGCTATTGCCGCAGGCGGCAGTATTGTTCTTTTGCTCTTCTTCTATTTTGTAACTTATCTGACCCGGTTCTTCGGCCCTTGTCGGACGTTAGTACGGAAGTATTTCCTGTTTCTCACGCTCGTAGGGCGATACCGCTTCTTTAGGCCGTAGACCTTCGTATAGGTATCGTTCCAGCTAGTCTACCTTGTTGTCAATATCTTTTGTACTAGTTTCCGGGTATCGACTGCAAAGGAAGCGAGTATTTATATAGGCTATTTATCGCTTATTAATATAATACCAGCCTACTTTGGATTTTACCTCAGCTTTATTTGCGATATATTAGGCGTCTTACTAGCTATATACCGTCTATTTTACGTATCCACAGGGATTATATCTGTCCTTTTTGGGTTGCTTTACGTCCTGATTTATACGACTAGCAAGCCGAGCTTCAAAGTAGGCGAGCTATAGCAGATATTTAGACTGATCGTAAGCGTCGCTACGTCCAGTAAGAATGCTTTGCTGATTTCTTCTATAGGCAATCGTATATATAGCTTCGTTACTCCTTTTATTACCGCGTTTGTTTCGGCTGCCGTCGTATAAGGTCTTCCTTCGTTGCTACCAAGCATTGGCGGTTGTCGTCGCTTACGCCCTTTGGAGATATATTTCTTCTCAGTCGAAGCTTTTTTGTATTTACCTATTTACTTCTAGCTGTATATTTGTAGCTACGTTCGTTTTAGAATATATTACTATTCTGTATCGAAATATTAACGTCGGTCGTAGCTACTCGCAAGTTTTAGTTGCGAAGTATAATTATATTATCCGGATAACTATTTTCCCTGCCAGACCCTAGAAGGTTAAGGCCGGATAATATATTAATATATAGATTCTATCTATTGATCTTTTTGCTTCCCTATAAAGCTATTTATTTACTATTGTATCGTAGAGGGATAGATAGCCGGCCTCCCTCGAGGTTTTGATAGAGCTACGGAGCGGCTTTATACAAAGACTCCTAGACTGCGTCGATAATTATCAAGAAAATAATAAATCGTATATAGAATTATATAACGAATTTGAAAGGAAAGCCTTTGGCTTTGCTAGGAACTATCCAAGTTAGCCCGAACTGTCCGATTTCCGGATTGCGTTTGTTAGTAGACCTTACGGCTCAATTACTCCTGCCGGCGATTATAATAAAATAGTAATAATCGCCAGCAGTTTTGGCGTCGCGGTATAGCTGCCGTTATTAAAGGAATTAATATAAGGGTTTAACTATACTAACGTATAGACGCGTAATATTTATTTAGTATAGCAGTTACAGAATCTCGGTTTGCCTGCCTTTTATTCCTTTAGCGCCGATATCCTCTGACTTTAGTAGGTAACGAGTACCCGGCGAATAATCTGCTTGACAGGGCGCTAAAGGAGGACATATTGGACTACGGCTATATAAGTAGACCGATTGTCTTCGGAGTCTGCGATTTTTAAGCTGACTAAGCCTTGCTAGATATTACGCGTCTTAATCTTCTTCGCTAATATATATTTAGATCCAGATCCTCAATATTTGGGAAAGCACTAACGCGTCGCCTACCGCAGCGGAGAGATAGACCTTTCTATCCTGTTATATAATCAAAACGGTTCGGGAGCTAGCTATAAGATAGGGAGGACTTTGATAACAAGTTCGTACGCAATCTTTCCGAGAGAAATCCGAGCTAATATCGCTTGTAGTTTCTGCGAACAAAAGTATTTGTAATAAGGTACGGAACCTGATCAAACCACGTCTCTAAGAAAATACGGAACTGTTAGAATTGGAATACCAGCCTACGGAGAGGCGACAGCGTCTATAGCCTTCCCTTTGGAGGCCCAAAAGCACCCCGTAGTATTTGAACTTACTAGATAGACTCTTATTAGGTCAGAATCTTCGTGTTGTATGGGAATCAAATGAACATCAAAAGCTCTGTGACGACAAAACAGCATCCAGAATCGCTGCATCCATAATTGGAGATGGGTCACCACACTTCACAGGAATGATCTATAAACAATGCTCAGCCATTTCTGATTGCTCAAGCATCCATTTCTGGCTTGCAGAGCTCACTGCAAGACATGTTATAAATAGTCCCTGAATTTTCCTATCTTCTGCTTCTTTTCCAAGCTCTCCAGAATATCTAGCAACAGAAGGCCTATCACCCAAACCTGGGGGTTTCAGCCGAGGCTCAAAAATAATAAGGCTGATAATCAAGGAGCGACGGGGTATATTAATCCGGATACCTCGATAACGTTATCGCCTCCTCCGGTTACCGAGGGTCGCAAAAAGCCAAATAACCCTGTAAAATTATAGTCTCCCAAGCCCAATTATAAAAGGAACAATATTACTATTCCAAGAATACCGAAAGACGAGAAGCTTGCCAGGATATTTCCTAGTCGATTTTATTATTATTTTATAATTATTAAGCAGGCTAGACCTACGGTTATTAGGGTCGATAATACTAACCGTCGAAAGCGAGTAGCTATTAAACAAGTAAGGAAACCTAAGAGCTCTGTCTATCAAATACTATTGTTTACTTGTAATCAGATTATCAATATTAAAGATATATACGTCGAGAACGGTAATATTGTTCTCGTATATAAGCAAATGGACGTATTATTGCGGTATATAATAGGTATTTTGCAAAATCGTCTGCTGAAAGCCTTCTAGATCGCAGCAATCTACCGAGAGGTAAGTACTAAAGTCGATTACTTTCTAGCTTATTATACTTACGGACGATAGGTGGTAAGCAGCCTCCTTTATATATACGAAGAGCTTAGTCTGGCTTATAGCGTACTCGATTACAATACAATCCTACTTGACTTTAACGGAAGGGTAAAAATTGGTAAGTTTTAGAGGGAGATTAGGCGTAAGGCGGCTGCTAATAGATCAAGCGAATATCGGCGATTCTTTTATCGAAAAAAGATAGCTGAATCCGGACAGCGAGCGCAACGATATTTATAGCCTCGGAGCTATTATAATAGAGCTGATAAAACCTATTATATATATTTTAGACGCTTAATCTATAAAGCTGAAGGACTCAAATAAGTAGAAAAATAGTTTTGGAATAAAGGACTTTCTGGCAGTAACGTAGTATAAGTCCTTATAAGAGCTGAAACAGGTAAGACCCTTAATTAATCTAGATCTACGGATATATTCTGATACAAACAAGTATAACTTTCTGCCTTAAGAACTACTCGGAACATACCTCGCGTCTCACATTTTTTGCGCGCTAAGAGCGGCCAGATTAGGTGATTAGGATATCTTGTCTGTACCGTAGGGATTCCAGGAATGATATCGGTGAATGATAGACCATTTCGTAAATAATGAAACATTGCTTCACACTCGGAATTTACTCGGCTTTTTCCTTGTCAAGCACCGCGAAAGCCGACGTCGCGCCCCACTCGCTCGAAACGGATATACTGGCGCCCCTCGCTCACACAGCATTACGAGTAATGTCCGTCCCTGGGTCGAGAGACGCACCCCGTTACGAGACAAACTGCAGGTACTTTCATTTCAAGCGACTCGGTCTTTGTGAACGTATCGAAATTCCCCGTAGTCTTGTACTAGTCTTGTAGTACAGCCAATTATGAACACTCTTGAGGCCGACTACTGGAAAATTACATTCGCATCGTCGCCGCGCTACTGATTTGCGGCGAGCCTCCTTCTCGTAGCGTAACAGCACTCGTATACCACAGTACCGCCATCAAGCTTATACTATTATCGGAACTCCTAAACGACCCTTTTCCGAGTCTTAGAACCCTATAGGAACGCCTAGAAGTTATTGCCAGCGTTATAGCGGCTATAGCGCTCGTCATTCATGCAATATTGCACACGGATCGGTACCCACAAATCAAAGCGATACGATTTCGGTTAGAGCAAAACGGCCCCCGGACGTTTCATGGAGTAATTAATAGACGTGTAATTTAACCCATATAAGCTAGTCAAGCCGAGACTGTGGCTTGTAAGCCTGTGGCTGGGCTCTTCTAACAAGCGCAGCTGTCCGAAAGTGCCAGCGCAGACCCAAGGCAGACTGAATCTTACAGCAAAACCTTAAGACGTTCCAGTACAGTGACGACGGCCACTCGCTGCTACCGCAGAGAACCCTTTATATCAGCTATATATCAGTCGCAAATGCATGTTCGCTTGGCCGTTCATGTTTTTATCGCTCGTTCAAAGTCGATGATGAGCATACCGTCTTAGCCATTCATAGGAGAGGCCGCATAAATGCTCCATGCACATATGTGACAACCGGAAAAGAGATGGAGCAAGAAGCAGCTGCGGTGACTACTGAATGAGACGCATGGTCGTCATATAATTATCACCTACCCCTCAGGCCCATGAGATAGGCGCGTATCTGCTTGAACGCCTGGGTTCAGACTGTAATGATCTTCAGCTGCGAACGTAGAGGATAATGGTACACTGAGAGGTGTGAGAGACTCGCGCTGTAGAAAGCTCTCCCTGCTGAGTCAGCCCGATTGCTAATTATATAGTTATTTATAGAATCTCTTCATCCAGGCCGTTCTCATAAGTATTCTTCGAACGCTTACACCCTCTGTTCAAACCAATCTTGTAGGGGACTATTCTACATTTGCCGGAAAGAATTTCAAACTAGCCTTCTCGATTCATTGTATCGTGACAAAGCCTCCATTTGCTGTTCCCCCATTGACTGCTTCATTTTTATCCCCCTCTGCAGTGCATTGCGCCAGACTCTGCCCTGAGCGTTATCGTCAGCCCCTGCCTCTAGCAGCAGCTTTACTGTGCCCTCATGTCCTAATTCAGCGGCCGTTAGCAGTGCGTTGCCATAACGCCCGCCCTGGGCGTTGACGTCGGCCTTTGTCTCCAGCAATAGCTTCACTATATTCTCATATCCTCCTTTTGAGGCCGCATGCAGTACGCTGAAACCGTATTCATCCTGGGCATTAACGTCGGCGTCTTTCTCCAGCAGCAGCTTCACCATACCCTCGTGTCCTTCCGAAGCGGCGGCCTGCAGTGCGCTACCATATTCTTCGCTCCGGGCGTTGACGTTGGCGTCCAGGTCTAGAAGCTCTCGAGCAACCGATATATGCCCGCCAGCAGATGCAAGCTGTAATAGCGTTTGATTCCGGCTATTGAGTTGCTCAATATCTCTAGGAGCTGCCCTCCACCAATCGAGTACAAGGTCATGAAAGCCAAAGGTACATATCGGTAGAGAATTGACTGTAGGAGGTGAGAGCTGTGGATAAATACTGTGTAAATGTGTCCTTTTATAGGTCTTGTTCTCCATATCTTTCTTTACCGCTTCATGCCAATGGCGATAAGCAGGTCCACTTTCGCTACCAGATCCAAGGAAGCCATTGAGAAGTGAAGATAGACGGCTTTCATGGCCTTGTCCTTCGCATCGTTGTACGTGTGTTGCCCAATAGATTCTTGCGTATTGGTTGAGGGGGGCAATCGAACCAAGAGTCGCCTCAGGGTTTTTGGTATCCTGAAGCTGGCATGCTGGATGATTAAGTAATGATAAACAGACTTTCGCCACGGCAGTATTTGCCTCCTTCTGACTCCAATGACGCGTTTCGCAATACTCTTGAACCGACAGATGCGAGAACTTGCAAACGTCTAACTGCTTATCTACAGTCAAGAGATTCCGACAGGCTCCTAAGACGAAGTCGATAGTAATATCAACCTCGTTCAAATTGTCTGTTTCAGGATCCTGGCAGATTGCGCCTATAAGCTTGGCTGGCGATAAGGGAGCACAAGAGCACATAACCCATTGGAAAGCCCTGTTTGCAATCTCAGGGGCACTGCCCTTTTGCAAACGAATCTGATTATAGATCTCATCATAAGCCTTCTCCAAAGTGTCGGGTAACCGGCCTAGTCTTTCTCTGATATCCCGTTCAAGGGATAGGTCGAAGAGCTGAGCAAGCTGTAAGGACACCCATTGAAACCTGCATATATTAGCCCAAAAAGTTCGGAAGATACGCCAACTTACATTCCCTCGCTCTTGACAACGAGAACCTCACAAATTTCTGTCCTCAAAACGGGACTAAGCTGCTGCTGCCAGTACCCCGGACTGGTGGCAAGCTTGTCTTCTACATACTTTGCTATATCATCTCGATTATCTGTTGCCCTAATCTCCTTGTTCGGACCAGATTCGAACCGATGCTTGATGTCTCTGTCCGGACGGCTGGATATGAACACCTTGAGCAGACTAGGTGACTCCTTGACCAGTGCATCCAGCGCCCCAATGAGCTTGAACCGAGTGTGAACGTCGCATTCGTCTAAGGCGTCCACAACCAAAGTGACCTGTGGATAGATGCCCATCAGTTGCGCCAAAAGAGTCTGGCTTTGTTCAAAATCAAGCTTGCCCGAAGCGAATCCGTTCCTGCGTTCTTTTTGGAACAGCTGGCAAACAAGACGCTGGAGAGAATGTTCGTCTTGAACGATAGATAGTTGTCTGACTAGACTGCTCAGTATAAGTTCCGGATCCCGGCGGTTGTCTTGATTGCGATCACAGTAGAAATAGGCAAAGGCTTCGTCGTTGGGACGCTGCTCAAGAGCTTCATTGATACTATCAACCACCTTCGAAACGAGTTTGGTCTTCCCGGCCCCCGCTAAATGAAGAGTGAGCGGCATCATTGAATTCGACACGCAGGAAATACTCACGAGATCCCTGAAGCCACAAGATCATTGACGTACTTGATCTGCGCCATTCGAGGTAACGTGGATGCTCCAACAGCCACGTCCCAGTTCCATCAGTTCGTCCCTGGCGTGCTGTGAGGTGATTCTTTCTGTATGGAATGCTCGAGAGCCAAGTGAGGATCTCAGATCGCTCTAAATCATCGAGTCTGTCACATAGCTTCCTCACTTGCGAGTCGATGCGCAGAATAGGTTCCCGCAATTGTATCAGAATATTCCTGAGTTTGTTCTCACGTTCCGCCGATACTTCACTCTCACAGATGTGCGCCTCGATATCGACGGTTTTTTCCAACCCCTCACACTTGCTGACAAACCCGGTCACTTTTTCAAGGTTCAGAGCCCCACGAAGCATACGTGAAGCAGTGGTATTGCTGTAAAGCTTGCATGCCGTCGCAATGAACCGTAACATGGCCACGTATAGAGAAATTAGCCCCTTCTCGAGGTTTACTGCAGCTTGCCCCTTGTGCGTGTGTTGGAGGAAGAGGGCTTCGTAGACACTACATCGGCTGATAAGATTGGCCACCTTCTCCAGGCCGGCGAGCAACGCTGCCATTTGCTCTTTTTCTGCCACAGCCACCTGCAGACCATATCAGCCTCCTTCAATAAAGCGCGAGGCAAGACTGACCTGAAGCAGAAATCGTACCCCAGCCCATGGCAGTGCAGCGTGAACAGGGTCAAAGTTCACGGCAATATCACCGACTTCCTTGAACTTGTTCACCCAGATAACGATTTTCCTGGCCAGGTCGCGGAGAACGATGCTGTTGCCGTTCAACCTAACCACCCATCTGCGCTTGTCACACTCTTTCTTTTTCTGTTCGGCGGCTTCGACTAGAGACTCAAGGGAATCTAGCTTCGCGTCCGAACCAGCTCGCGAGATAATCAGTCGATGTTCCTCGGACAGTCCTCCGAGTGCCTCCGCCCAGAGATCTTTGGCTGGAGAAATTCGCAAGGACTCAGGAGCTGACCCAGGTATCGTTAGGTGAGTGGATGGTGTTTGCGCAGCGTTTGCTGGAGAAAGGTTTGGTGTACTTGAAGATGCTTGTAACGCGTGAGTCTCCTATTCCATCAGATAGTCAGTCATTCTCATTGATTTGGTGCATTATATCTACCTCCATCTAAGCAGGTATATGGTCAGATCTCTACCGTCTAATAGCTTGAGCAATGGCAGGCAGATACTAGGTAAGGAAGCCTCAAGTTCGAGCGCAACGTTTGTATACTTATCCATCCATCAAGAACAGCATCATGGTTCTAGTACGCGCAAGGCTGGCGTGCGGCTAAGTCGCGATCGAGCCGGCGCATAAACGAGGCTGCGGTTTTCCTTCCCCTCATCTTCGCCCAAGATGTGACAATACAAATATATTGAACTTTGGTCTAGAAATTACAGCTTGTATCAACGACAAATAACGTGGTCCCTAAATGCTGTTTACAGACATTGCGCCGGAAGAAGAATTAAGTAAAGTTCGAGCTTGTTTCAACTCGCCCGAAGGTAACAAGCACTAATAGGACCCGGCCCCGCCCACTGGATCTTCCACAAAGCCAGAATCTACCGTATAGACTTACTGTGTATATGGAGGAAATCGGCGTGATTCTTGAGTGAGTGGACCATACGCGAGCTCAGACGCTGCGCTGATATGTTCAAGTGTCGTCGCGGTCCATGGAATCAACGGGCATCGTCAGATGACAAAACGCTTAACAGAAGCTACAGCGCCTGATTTATACATCATTCTAGTGACGCTCAACGTGTGCGTAGAGTTATAGTCGCTTGAAGTCGAAATGCCCCTCGTATTTTGCGGAACGGTGGGTTTTCTACCGTCCGTGGAGGGACGTTAAGTTAGCTTTCTTCATTGCAAGCTGGCCGCGATGCGGTAATCCATGCTTGATTCCTCCCACGTCTGTTCTTCCGTCTCTTCTTATACCTCGTCCGAAGGGCGGAAATCCATACATCGGCAATCATACCAATTAATAGAGATAATATTGCTATAGCAAGGAGCGCCATAGATATTAGGGTAAACACATGATATCTATTTAGATGTATAAATTAGACATTTTTCCAGAACCATAGCAGGGTTATGGCGCTCTCTGCCCATAACGCTAAAACATTGCGTGACCTTATTGTGAGTATTGTAACCGTGACAAGCCCAATACAAATCTCTCATCAGTTGCTAATTCACTAGATAGTAACAGGGCGCGAAGCCCGCGCGAGCCTACTTCAGACCAATTCAAACTCCATCCCTCGTGCCGCAATTTCGCCTTCCATATCCTACGCTACCACATCCGCGCCACTGGGGGTCTCTATGGTTCTGGCGCAATCTCATCATCTTGCTCTGGCGCTTCGCTCTGCGCAACTTTGGCCTTTGGCTCTGCCGCCCCTGCTTCTTCAACTTTATTCGCACGGGTTGTTCAGGATTAGACATGTAACAAAACTGCAACGACAGCTTTATCTTCGGATGGTTTCAGATACAGGCTTTGGACCTTCTCTTCGATCGACCGTCGTCCGTGTGTGCACGATGATGCAGGGCCGAGCGAGGGACCCCGCTATGATCTGCTAGGGCACGGTATGATTTAGACATGCCAACAGGAAAGCCTTGCGCCAGTAACTGACTGGCTCTGTCCATATTAGCTTACTGTAATGATGGTGATAAGGGACGGAAACGAGTGGGAGGCAGCGCCTCTAGGCAGCAAGAGTGAGTCAGATAATAGCCGCGCTGGGCACAAAGAAAAAGGGCACGTGCCTCCCGATGGACGCTTCTGGAAACCTAGAGCGGTGCGCCATAGTCATCCTAGAAGCTTATCGAAAAGGCATGGCTCCATATGATACCGTAAAATACGGTATCAAGCCATAGACTAATGCACGCTAAGGTACTCTTAAACATGGCCCCAAAGCGCGAGGCTATCGCTATCCTCCTTCGCACGGCGAGACTTCGGAATGCATATTTAAAGCTTGGAGCTTTATTCTTTCTTGTTGGATCTATTATACTATGGTTCCGAAAACCGAAAATATGTGACTGGTTGTGATTTAGCAGGGAGGAATAGCTGAAGCGGCAATTGATGGCGTCAACCGAATGAGCGACAGCATAACCAACACCGCCGTAATTTTCGTTGCAAACAGTTGTCCGGGAGGAGAAATGGCTATGGAAAAGTCCTTTACCAACCATATCTTCATAGACTTGCGATAGAGAGACTTTAAAGGTCCAAATTGTTGATTCGTCTCGCGACGGGGTGCGTCTCGCGACCCAGGGACGGACGTTATATATATATAAGAGAGCCGAAAACTCTGGTCAATGGTCAGCCATTATAGAAAATAGAATGATGTTACTCATACAAATAAGACAGTGAGATGTGTAAGCCATCAGTATAGACATTTTCCTTTTATATATACTTTCTGCTATGTGATCCAACCCAATCGTCGCAAAATTCCGTGACACGCATACTTTTTATAGCGATAGCATCGCAATGTTGTCTAGCCGATGACTCCTTTCCGTATGTTATAGTCCTAAAAGTTGGGATGTAAAGCAGGCTGGTCACTGCCCACAAAATTGTCACAGTCAAAAGTCTGCGTAAGGCAGTAGTCCGAGTCCCACGCATTTTGTTTCCATCCGCACTCCCACGCAACATTATTACTGGAAGGACTACTCTCCGCTCGCGTTGGCCCCGTAATGATGGACTTGCCGTTGACGATGATCTCGGCCCACATCCACCCAGGTCCCGCTTCCGTTTCTTTCAGACAGGGCATCGAGCTTGCCGGCAATTCGGAAGGAATGCAAACATTGGGATAGGAGACATCAGTGGAAACACCGCCTCCGATGGTGTTGCATTGACTGTCAAACACCATCCAGTGCCACGTATATTTTCCAGTACTGGTTTGTTGGCCGCCTTTGGTTGCATAGGCGCCGATAGTGCATTGCCCGTTGACGAGTCGGCTGGCTGATTGGATGTCTGGATGAATCGATGTGGGTGCTGAATTGCTACAGTAGGCGGCGATGTTGTTGTAGCTGTTATCTATAGGTTGTTGTTTGGCGACAGCGAATGAGATGATGGTGCAGAAGAGCGCACCAATGGACGAGAAGCTTGGCATCTTGATCTGTGTTGGAAACGAGTGCGTTCTTTGGAGAGTACTGCGAACGAAGGAACTTTTTCAAGGATGGAAAAGGAGGAGGCGAGACAAATTCGAAGAATTTCTAGAGCAGTAATAGGAAGATTCAGATATCGGATTGATTGCGTGGTCAGAGGAATATGTTGTTGAGGTGTAAGACTGATGTTGATTTTGTTCTGTTCTCACGAGGGATTCTCCAATACTATATAGGCAGCCTGTCCGTTCTTCGAAGAGCACAGTAGGCTCGGTCTTCGTTTTCATCTTACGTGAGACCTTTCTTAATTTGGTCTTTTCCCCGAGTAGCCGCTGCTACAGGCTATGTCAAGCGGGGCGGAGTCAGAGTGTATCCAGCTACGTAGCATCGGATAGCAGTAAGAAAGCGACATGAGAGCAAGTGCTTACATTATTTAGATTGAGAATTACGACTTAGAGTCCAAAGCCATACATTTTGACTTTGATCATTCCCGGGGAGGGGGTCCGGTTGCCAAAACGATCACGAACTACTGCTAAGCCCCGCATCTCGCTTCTCGCTTTCCGCGATGAGAGATTATCCTGCTTCGCCCCTTCGCACCATCACCATTGCAATCAAACTCGAATGGGTCACCGCGATCAGCTTCTTTTATTTCAGTCTGCACCGTAGAAAAAGTACGTATAGGGATCGCATTACTATGCTTTTCGAGACCTTCTCGCCCTGCAATGATTTCCTGGAGCCAAACTGGGATTAGTATACGAGTAGCTTTTGAGTATAGCATAGAAGCCTGTTTTCACTGGTCAAATCGTTCCTTTGTCCAGCTTAGCCCTGAATCGGTTGAAGTTGTTAACATTCCAAATATACCTTTTAGCTACCATGTTTTGACCTATCGGATCATACTTCGCCTCAATAACCATACTGTATACTACTGTCTCGCCATATGCTAGCGGATCTCAAAGTTGTTGTCTCAGGGGTAACTGAAATTGTTGGAAAAATCAGCCTGCTAATCAGCCAAACAACTAGGATACGTGTCCTCATTCTCTGAAGCATCTATCATGTATAATTATAGGCCTATAGTCCTAGATAGATGAGCAATTGACATCTCCTAAGCATTATACCAACAGAAATACCTCTTCGCACTTCGTCTCAAGATTGAACCTGACAAGGCTGCCCTCTACGCTACAGCCATCCGCCCAACAGCTTTTCTTTGGCACAATCCCCAGTTTCCAAGATGCAGCTCTCAAACCGTCTCGCCCATCTCTCAATGGCGTTGTGCCTCATCACTAGTGTCAACGCAGGCTGTGGCAGCGGAAAAGGCCATAAGTTCAAAACCTACCAACTTCCCGCAAATGGCCACAAGAGCACCGACTATACGTACTTGGACACTCTGGGCCCCAACGATGGATGGAATATATACGGCTATTACAACGGCAAGAGCTGTTTTAATCCCGGCGATAAGCCTGACATGATCACTGGGGGTTACACTGCGAAATGCACAAACGTCAGCCTTGTACCAAACACTCATCTTAGCTCTATGGCCGTATGGATCGCCTCGGACCTCGACTTGGAGGTTAGATACAGCCCATGCAACGTCAAAACGGACGCTCTTACCGCATTCGATAAATTGTCATGTGCCCAGGCTGGGCAATCGGGCTGGTATTGCATCGACTTCGAGGACACACCACCATTCGGAGGCATCTTTGATGTTCAAAGCTATGAGACATTTGCAGCGGGCTCCTATCCGTGATAAAGGCCAGATACCTTGTTTCTGAGGGGTGTGGGCTGCAAGATGAGACAAACACTCCTGCTGAGACCTTCTTGAAGGAAACGCTTTGAAGTACACCGAATATAGAGCATCTACACTTACTCTCACTGGAGACTCTTTGGATATATATAGGCAAGGGCTATCAGGACACCCCTAAATTCTAGAAGTACACCCCTAAATTCTACAAACACACCCCGAACTTCCTACAAGCACACCCCTCCTGATTAGGCAAGGCGCCAGCCCGACTAGGCAAGGCGCAACCCTAGCCCTGAACTCCGCCTCCCCGCAACCACCCCCCCCCCCCACGCAACACCTCCACCCAGGCCGGATTAATTATTCAACAATTTGCAAAGGCCTTAATTCGTTCAAAACCGATGAGTTCTCAAGTAGAACTTTTTTGCTAGCTCGTAATCTGATTGGCTCGGTTATATAGCGACTCGCAAGCATCGCAAGCAGATTACGCCCGGGCGCAATATTTTCAGAGCTCAAATGCTCAATTGCTCACATCCTCCATACTCACAACAACCCTACCACATTGATTATGTCGGTGATATCATCACGGTAGCGCTCTGGGATTCCTGCACGCCTACGAGGAGGTCTCGCCGTGGCTCCACCTGTCGTCGCTGGTGCAGTAGCACCTCTCGCTCGCTGCGCTGCCACGCTCCTAGCAGCTCTCCCCCTTGTAAAATTGCCAGCACCTCTACCCCTTGTAGTATTACTACGGCTACCTCGCTGAGGCACCGTCCCTCCTGCACCGCTCCCAAAGTATGCATTGACCTGATCCTGGGTCTCTTGATTCTCCACCTCATTCGCTGTAAAGGCCGGCTTGTTGACCCGGGAGCGTCGAGTTGCTCCACCGCGAGCAGGGGTATTTGCGTATTCAAAGCCTGATGGATCGCGCCGAGTAGAGTTCTCATCCCTCTTGCGCTTGTTGAGTGCTCCTACTGGACGACCTTTTAGCTTGATGATAGCAGGATCAGCTACACGAATTAGTTCGTCGTCAATAGGAGTGACGTCAACCTCAGTATCGACCTCGTCATCGCTGGCAATACCAGCTCCTTCGGCATAAGGTTCATCTTCAGTAACCTCGTCGCCCGGTATATGCTCTGGCTTCTTGAACCGCCAGTGAGGATGAATGTCCTTAATCCTAAGTGTCCCACCGTTGGCCGAGCGCTCTGCGATGATATGTGCACAAGGCAGGCCCATCGTTTTAGTGAAGGTTCTGGTGCAGGGTTTCAACTCAGTAGTGGCTTGGTTATTGAAGAGGTTCCACTGGTTATATATTTGCATCAAGGCGAAAGGCGTCACCTTAGTTCTAAGGTCTCGGAAGATAGGTAGCCTAATGCGGAGTGGCGATTTCACCTTTGCCTGCTCAAATGCGATCTTATACTCGTGATACTCATTGATGAGTAGCAGGTCTACCTTTTCAACAACACCCTTTAGGTCACCTGATCAAATATATGTCAGCTAGCTTACTGGCGATGAGTCGTACTACGTACCTATCGAGATTCCAAGCTGCTGTTTGAGCTTGCCGTTGTTACTCTCACCCCTGGATGTCGCTCGATTATTGAAATGTGTATGTTGATTTGTCTAGTAAAGTATGAATCTGCTCCTAAAAGGAATAACTCTGTCGTAGAGGTAGTTAACTACTTCGACTGCTACTGATTGACTATACTTATCTTGGAACGCGTCCCAAGTAGTATTGAATTGCTCTAGTGTCGTAGAGGATTCAACACCTAGCCAATCGCCAAAGAATTCGTCCCAGTCAGTGTCGAAGAAGAAGAACTTCTTACAGTTCTTAATAATATTAGTATGAATATGCCACGTGCAAAGAAGGAGCTCTGCCTGAGGAAACACCGTGCTAGAAGCATTTATGAGAGCTTGCTCATGATCAGTAAGGATGACGGTTGGAAAGGCACAATTTAGCTTCTGGTAGAGCTCTCTCAATTGCTCTAAAACCCACTCGTAATTCGGTATTGATTCGCCGTCAATGAAGGCCATACCTACGTAGAACGATGTGTTCAACGCAGTCACCCCGGTAATTATAACAAGAGGAAGCCTGTAGCGGTTCGTCTTGTATGTAGCGTCAATGATCAATACCTCCGGATTAAGCCTGAGAATCTTTTGGGAGGTCGTTCGACAGAAGAAAAGGCTTTGGATACGCCTGGAAATATTGAACTTCTTGACGCGTGTGAACCATACCTCTTGGTTATAAAGCTCAATAATAAGAGCCTGAATTGGTGTATAGGAGCCGAGTGCTTTCGCTCGTATCGCGCTTTTAGCATTGTAGATATCCTTTCTCTTAAACATCGGATTTTCTTCGTCCTTGTCCAGGCGCAGAGCTGAAAGGATTTGCGTAGGTTTGACTCCAACTCGACTCTCCCTAGTAATAAGGTCTTGTACAGCAGGTGTTAATGCTAGCTTCCGAATTACTAAGTGTGAGCCTGGTAAAGTCGCCTTATGGTTATTGTTGGAGAATGGCTGGGGCAGTCTCTCCAGCAGCACTAAGCCAAATCAGGTCTAGCGTATCGCAATCCTGGATCACTGTCAGCCAGGCTGTATGCCGAACAACAAGGGCTATGCTCAGGGCATATCAGCTCCACTAAATGCCTCATTATCTATAGGGCCTAGATTGATCAGCCGAGTATATAGATGAGCCTGTATTCCTAGGTAGATAGAGCAATTGAAATCTCCTATAGCCAACAGTTATGGTTGGGATCTTTGACGGTTTTCAACCTCCATATCCCAGTCGCGAAATCCAGTAGTAGAACACACTCGAATAGACAGTCCGTAAGACGAGAAGAAGAATGAATGCGCTTCCCAAATCCTTGCCCCTCCCTGATTTTATCACCGCGATCACACTTGAGGTAGACTTTGTTGTTTTCACCTTTGTGAGGGCCATTCTTCGCGTTGTTGCTACGCCTGGTAGTGACGGCGTAGCCCTGAGAAATCGCATGGTTTTGAACGAGAGTAATAAGAATATCCCTACTATAGGCTTCTAAGCCTTCTGTAGGTGGTAGAAGGTTCATGATATGGTAGGTTGTTAATGAAAGGAGGATGTGAATGTTAGAAGGATTGCAACCGGTGGAGTTATTTACGCGTTGCGGGGAGGCGGAGTTCAGGGCTAGGGCTGCGCCTTGCCTAGTCGGGCTGGAGCCTTGCCTAATCAGGAGGGGTGTGCTTGTAGGAAGTTCGGGGTGTGTTTGTAGAATTTAGGGGTGTACTTCTAGAATTTAGGGGTGTCCTGATAGCCCTTGCCTATATATAGCCTAATTAGTCTACCGACTGTGGCGAGATCCAGTCTACGGACTTCCTGTCGAGGTGAAATTATGGGCGGTGGAAGGCGTATTTCATATAGCGCTCTGGGCATGTTCAAATCTACTGCTCCACGAACTTTTCAATCCGATGTCTCTGTCGCAAGTTGACTCGATTACTAAACAGTGGAAAGACGCATATTACTACCAAAACTCCACATTCGATACTGGATATTACACTGTTGGCCGGTTGATGGCGCGACTTGTCATTGAAAATGCAAAAAAGTCCGAAGCCACAGACCCACTGACGGCGATGCTGAAGCTCAACATTGAAATTATTGAGGCGGTGATGAAACCCATGGAAGGAATGGACCCACAAGACGATGCTTTTGCGATGGAAGGAGAGGTTTACGGGCCGAGCAATGCCACGAGTCGGACGAATCGTATAACTCTGCATGAAGAGGGAGGAAGAGAGGTTGTGGCGAGATGGCAGCTTTCGGTCAAGGACAAAGACGAATCGTGAATTTCTATTTCAACTCACTGATGGACTTTGAAGCCTTGGCGCTGATATCTGGTGCTGGTGAAACTTGTGCATAATAACCTACGTAAGGATCCTTATTTGGATACGAGGGAGCGAGTTCAGGCTCGATTCAAGCCGTGTCTTTGCGTTAATGGCCATCGTGATTCATTAGGTGACTTTGGGAAATCTCGATATGGTATGTTACCACGATAGACGTTGACAGACAATAGCTGACTGGAGTTTGAATTTTAGGTGTAGGCGTGAAGAATCAAGCTTCATGGGAAAAACTGTTGCAAGACCTCTCTGTGTGTTCTCCACTGAGGAGAAGTTAGTAGCCTATCACATACCCTGGTAGGCGGATGTCACGAAATGATGTCAGAGGGCCATACACCTCCGTGGGAGCATTTTTCAATTTTTGGCCCTCTCTCACGGGTGGTAACGGTCTCTCCGTTGCGTCTCCAGAATAGATACACTTCTCGTGGCAGTAAGATTTGGCGCAAGTCAGCAGCAGGTCCCAACTATGACGCCATTCGAGCGGAAAAGACTCCACTAGGATGCATGGAGTAGTGGTGTCAGATGCACTCAGGGCTAAATCGTCTGATTGATAAATAATGGTGCACAGCACCCTAATATACATGATGATGAGGCCCTAGATAGGGGCAAATAAGTGTTCCTAGCCCTGTTTCATACCAATTGCTTCGCCTGATAAAGTGGAGAATAGGTGGTATGATGATGGTGTTTTGGTGGTATAATTAAGGGTCCAAATAACCCTAGAGAAAGCAAAATAGGAAAAACGGGCTGACAAGGGAAAATAGGGGCAATGACAGCTGACAAGTGGTGTCGTCGTCCATCAGCAACACGATTCGCCGCACATATTCGTACTGGCTGCTATCAAAGTCATAGAGAAGATGCGGCAATGTGTGCCGATCTCTAGGAGTGCTGGTGGGAGAAGGCTTCTGATGAACTGTATGTAAATTCCTGCTCAAAACTGTTGGCCTGCCGTAGAGGCCTGTACCGTGAATGCCGACAGCATCAATCTTAGTCTCCCACTGTTGAAAGTAATAGTAATTGACAGTACTTGTAGATGCGGCAAGGCTCAATGCTCAAAGGTAGATGCTGCAGAGTAAACATCGAGTCGCAGCAGAAGCAGTAGGGACGTGCAGAAAATCGAGCAAGATTCTGGACATCTTGCTGTAATCGCCGCTTATCTATTCCCGCTGCTTGTATTACCAGTCTTAATCGATGTGTTTCTTCTTCCGCCACTTCCGTAAGTTCCAAAATGAATGTGCCCTTTAAGCAGGTTGGCTAATCTGGAGGAGTCTGCTCTCCAGATTTTCCAAGAGTTCGTTGTGGATATAAGGACTTTGATGTGCAAGAATTATTCGATGAGCAGGAAATTTCGATTCCGGTCGTCCCAAAGAGGATTTTGATATCAGGGTAGTCGGAGTCATTAAGAAAGCTGAAAGCAATCAGCTTAGCAGAGTCACGACGAGGTAACATACCTCGCGTGCGTTTCACGAGCGTATTCGGAGCTCTTCCATAAACCCTTTTCCATACTTGGGAAGCCATTGGCGCCCTTTCAAATCTTTGGCCATTATTTGAAGGTAATTCTGCTCCAGGGTAAGCTGACATATTGGCCCCGTACATACTCTTGTCAATGAACAGACTGCTTTTGTCGGTGATCTTGCGAGTAATCAGGTGTTATGGAAGGAATCATAGGGTCTACGATCATATGCCTCGACAATACTAATGAGGTAATCCACCGTTGAACCACGATTACTTTGCACTCCAGGGCCTTAGGCTTGCGAAGGGAATTTCGTACTTGCCCTGGTTTTCCAACACCAGTGTCAAGTTTTAAGCTATCTAGGTACACTTGTTGATTGATCAGAAGCAGCTCACAAGAAGTTAGTGTATCATCAGGGAAGAAAGCGTCGGTGAGCATTGAACATCAAAAGAGTCGCTGAGCTCGCTGATGGCTGGAAATCGTGATGGTCGGAAGTCACTCGATGGCTTTTCGCTCTCCAGGGTTATTTCGCCCCAGCGACGGCTGTTAGTAAGATGCTCGATAGCCACTAAGACTACATCCGATTCGGTAAGCTCCGAACTTGGTCCCAGCTGGAATGGAACTTCAGCCCCAGGTACACCAACGGAAGGCACTCGACGTATATCCACAGAAAAGTGAGGATATTTGTATTTTGATATTTAGAGAAAGAAGTATCATCAATCACGCTACGTGGGCTTTCCAGACCATGCATAAGCTCTGGAGATCAAGGGGAGCCACGGCTAAAGAATACCCAAGTCTTACAAGCTCCAAGCGTGGGGCGCAGAAAACAAATGAATCCGAAGGGAGAGAGACCATTGCCAACTCAGCACCAGTCACTGATCCAAAGCGATCGAGGGAGCCGAACTTAGGCATAACGATATTGCATGAACCTTCTACACCTGCAGCAGCTGTTGTCGAGTAAGAAAGGTCCTGGATTTACTCAATCTCGTGTTGGATGCTGCTAACGTGGAGTTCTGCATTATAGTATTGTATTCGTACACGGGTTGACTGGCAACGCAAGCGATACATGGCTCCATAAAGAGAAAGGAATATATTGGCCAGCCGACCTCCTAAGTTATGACCTTCCTAACAGTCGGATACTGTCCTTCGGATACGATGCAGACGTGGTCTCCTTCTGGGCCCCTGCATCTCACAATCAGATAGGCAATCATGCGCTCAATCTGCTTGGAGGGATTACTCGACTCAAGGAGAAAACAGGCACGGTAGGGCTCTTGTTACGATTGGGGCACTGCAATATATGTTGCTGATACTACAAATAGGAGAATCGAAAACTCATCTTCATTGCGCACAGCCTTGGCGGCCTTGTTGTTCAGGACTGCTTATGTGTGTCTAGAAATCATCCTGACGACCATTTGCAGCTGGTCAGCTCTCATACGATAGGCATATTGTTCCTGGGCACTCCGCACCACGGAGCGGATCTGGCAGCATGGGCAACATTCGGAACAGCAATCACAAAGATCGTCAAACGAACGAATTCCGATATTGTCTCTGTACTTAGACTTGGATCAGAAGTGCTTGCTAGGATTCAGGATGGTTTTCATGGTCTCCTGAGAATTCGTACAAACGAAGGGGCGGGGATATGCGTCACTTTTTTCTTTGAAGAGTTACCATTTCCTATTATTGGCAAAGTAATATGACTATGCGTGTGCCACTTCAGGTTCCAGCTAATAATCCACAGATCGTCGAAATGGATTCCGCAATCATTCCAGGCTTTATAAGCTATGGGATTCATGCAAATCATATGGCAAGTGGTGTCTTCCGCCGTATAATTAGTCACGCTAACAATCCAGGACATGACCAAATACAGCGGTAGAGACGATGAAGGGTACGAATCGATCGTGGGAGAATTGAGGAGATGGGTGAAGGCTCTGCGATTAGAGCATCCAAACACGCTGAGCAACACTGCCAATCTAGTGGTAACGAACTTTAAGCAAGAACGGTGTGATACGGCAGAAAAGCTGGGGATGCAAGTAAAAGAGGTGAGCTTAAGAGTACCGAGTGCAGAGCATCCATCTACGCTTCGAAATATGGAAAATTTGGCAACAACATACTTGAATCAAGAACGGTAGGATAAAGCAGAGAAATTGCAGGTACAAATACTGGAAACGAGGAGAAGAGTACAAAAAGCCGATCATCCAGATACGCTTTTTAGTATAGGTAACCTAGCAACGATATACTGGCGTCAAGGGCGGTAGGACAAAGCAGAGAAGCTAAATATAGAGATAATAGAGACGATAAAAAGAGTACTAAAAGCCGATCATCCAGATACGCTTCTTAATATAGGCAATTTGGCATCGACTTACGGGAGTCAAGGACGGTAGGATAAGGCAGAGAAATTCCAAGCGGAAATTTTAGAGACGAGGAAAAGGCTACTAAAAACGGATTATCCAGATATACTTTGGAGTATATATTATCTAGCATCGACATACTCGAGTCAAGGACAGTAGGATAAGGCAGAGAAGCTTCAAGTAGAAGTATTGGAGAAGAGGAAATAGGTACTAGAAGCGGATCATCCAGATATGCTTTCCAGTATAAACAACTTAGCATACACTTACTTGAGTCAAGGACGGTAGGATATAGCAGAGAAACTGCAGATTCAAGTACTAGAAGCAAGAAAAAGAATACTAAAAGCCGATTATCCAAATACGCTTCTTGCTATAGGTAATTTAGCGTCGATATACTCGAGTCAAGGACGGTAGGATAAGGCAGAGAAACTTCAAGTAGAAGTATTGGAGAAGAGGAAAAGGGTACTAAAAGCGGATCATCCAGATATACTTTCTAGCATAGGCCATCTAGCATCGATATACTCGAGTCAAGGACGGTAGGATATAGCAGAGAAACTGCAAGAACAAGTTATCGAGAAGAGTATAACAATGCTAACTATAGAGTATCTAGCTAAGCTGAACTATATAAATAATTTGGCACTAACATACTGGTATCAACGACGGTAGAATAAGGCAGAGAAAGTACAGGTTCAAGTACTAGAAGCAAGAAGAAGAATACTAAGAGCCGATTATCCAGATACGCTTAATACTATAGCTGGTTTGGTATCGATATATCGGAGTCAAGAACGATAGGATAAGGCAGAGAAACTTCAAATAGAAGTATTGGAGAAGAGGAAAAAGGTACTAAAAGCGGATTATCCAGATATATTTTCTAGCATGAGCAATTTAGTATATACCTATAGCGATCAAGGACGGTGGAATGAGGCAGAGAAATTACAGGTGCAAGTGATGGAGTCGAGCTTGAGTACTGAAAGCAGAGCATCCGGAATGACTGACTATCATGAATAATAAGCTCTTCTTTATCAATTTCACCATTCACTATTATCCTGTGGGGTCAGAGCTGATGGGTTGGCAAAAAAGGCACGGGGCAGAAATTTTTTGGGGGGGGGATATCGCGCGAAACGTAAGGCTCTTATTAGATCGCTGAAAGCATCAATAGCGTTCTTCATTAGGAAGACGTTATATCTCACATCAAGGAATATCGATATCCTTTAGATTAGAAGTGGGGATGGAGGTAGCGGGAGTAGAGGTGGCAGCAGCGGCGGCTCTCGATGCGGTTGTCCCTATATCATTCATATAATCATGTTTGAAATAGTCCAAGTTGGACTGGTTTAGATAGCAGTATTTAATGGAATAAGTAAATTGGCAATTAGCAAAATCCTAAGCAAAAGTAGCGACGTAAGCTCCGAGCCGGGGTATTTGGGAAGATTCCGTGAAAGCAGGCACCGTAAAAGCAGGCACTGTAAGAGCAGGCACCGTAAAAACAGGCACCGTGAAAGACGGCACCGTGAAAGACGGTACCGTAAAAGCAGGCACCGTAAAAGCAGGCACCGTGAAAGACGGTAAGGAGGAGGATCCGAAGGTGGATGCTTAGGAGCCAAATTGAGGGAGCCAGAATTGTAGGGCGCCATAGTTGAAGGGTGCCGGAACTGCACGAAGTTTCACGTCTATCAGCCAATCGTGGCTCATCAGCCAAACATGGGGCACAAGAGCCATTTCCTTTACTTCTTCCTCATGAAGTGCTCCGTCCCGAGGTAACTTATGTGTCGTTACCATCGAGGGACGGAAATATTATCACGTGACCGATAACGCCAAGCCATGCTTTCTGTCCTAAAGTACGTCTTTTTCTGAGCGGCATGACCTGCCCCTGGGCTGCTATGCCTTTGGAGGCTATCAATAAAATTACAGATGATTGTGACCCTGCAGGTGCCGGACTTCTTGAGGATGAGCCAGAAATGGCTTCAAAGGAGCCAGAAACGGAGGTCATCTTGCTTGTCCACATATAAGCTAAAGTACACATTATCGAGCTTCCTGAAGGTTATTACCAATATTAGATTCTTCATGATCCCTCAGCTCCATCAAGACAACTTGAAATATGGCTTATGCAACAAAAGCGAAAACGCAAAAATTTACAAGAAGGAAGCCAAGCTTGATAAAGAAAGCAGATCAGTTGGCACGGCTATGTCGAGTTCTGCTTTTCAAAGATAGCAGGGTCGAAGTCTTTGGAGAAAAAGTTTATAGGTAATGGGTACGATGCTTTCTGAGGTCACATCAATAGAAGTTTGAAACTATCAAGATATTGCTTACGATTTCTGATAATGTTGGAGGCCATTGCTCGTGATCAATCGAACGGTATGTATAATACCTTCTATTCCTGCGGATGATAAGTGCTACGTCTGCATGACAGAAGAGGAGAAGTCGAGGAGCGCTATATCTAGTCCGGCTGAGAAAGAGTCTCTAGAGTCAAAGGCAGAATGAACATCTACTTATTATATTGTTGAATTGGCGACGGCGGCGTGTAGATCTCCCTCCATTTGATTAACTTGTTCGAAGATGAGTAGAGATAATACCAGTAGTAGAAAGTGGGAATTCATAATTGTCAGTATCAACAGCGATAGCAGAAGCGGGAACGGTAAAATGTAGCATAGGGAAGTAGGAATAAAGGTAGATTGTATGCGAAAGAATGCGGGAATCCATTTGACCATGAAAATTGATCAATGACGGCCGCAAGACCCGACATGCTTACTTTGTTTCGAGGTTCAATTCTCTAGCCCAATCAAGTCTAGCGTAAAATCAGCAAATGCTAGAAGCTTCTCTATTCAGTTTCCGCCAGGAGTGATGCTATAGCAATGGTAGAAACGAGCAAATCAACGTCTCGATCACATCCCAACCGAGATAGAGGCGGGAAGGCTCAGTCCACATTTATATTCTCCAATGCGAGGTTGCTGATCATCTAGCTGAGGATTCTTTTGAGCTCTTTTGCGAGTTGTATCCTCCTCCGCTCCAGCGCCAAGTCCTCTCCAGCTACGTCTTCTAGCTATGTAGGAATCATTTCCGCCACGAACGTGATAGCGTTGCAGATGAATACAGAGAGATTGAGAGGAAGTTCTATAGATAGTTTACAGGAGTAAGCATATAATTTTAATAAGAGAGGGATTATAGAGGTACAGGGGTAATTTTCTATATTAACTAATCAATATAACGAAAGACTACCTTCACTTCTATGGACGAAATGTGCAAACGTTATGTTGTATTCGCGTAATCACGAGAAAGAAAGACGAGGAACGTCCGTAGTACAAACCTTCCATATTGATTTTCAAGCTTCGCAATAGATTGATGCAAGTTTGTCACAATCTTGAGTCAAGACTACATTGAATAATGCCGCCATGCCGGGGGGAGGGTCGCTTTTGCTTAGCCATATGGTCGTGCCACCCTGTTCCCTCGTCGCCTGGCAGAGCTTAGTGGCTATCTTCCTGGCTCCAGAAATATGCAACCTTGTACCCACCACGACGACCACATCAGGAACCGCCTTAAGATCGTACGTAATCGCCTGTTTGATGGGATAACTCTCGGTGTCTTCCCCATGCAAAACGATATTGGGTCGGAGTGTGCCAACTCTCGTTCGCCGTTCTCCTATCCTCTCTTGATTCATCGATACAGTCAAGCAGTGGCCGCACTCTGGCATATTGGACCCCGAGAAGAATTGAAAGTCAGAAAAATCGAACCAGCCACAATGACTGCATCGCAACTGATCGATTCGGCCGTAAAGCTGAACGGAATGGGCCGATAGCTGCGGCACCCGTTGCTCGATACAATCAACGTTTTGCGTATAATGTCGAAGAAGGCGACCCTCAATCGCGAAGCGACTCAAAAGCTTATGGAACCAGGTAAACTTCGCCGACAGAGAAGTCCTTTGGAGGTCACCAATAAGTCCATGGAAACGGCCTATCGCCTGCTCTGACCGATATTCGCAACTATCAAGGCTAGAATTGTGGCGCCTCTGCAGCTCGCGGTAATCAGGAACTGTTTCTATTAGCGAGATAAGTGCCAAGCACTTCATAGGCGCTAACCACCGGCGTTTACGGAAATTCCAGCTCCACTGACAACTGCGATTTTTTTGCCGTTCTGAAAGCATCGCTATGGGTATGGCATCAGCTATCCGCCCGTAATTGACTGGAATAAAGAGTTACCCACCAGAGCTTGAGTCTCGTTCCACCACGCTTTCAGGTGGTTATCGCGTAATTGCTCTATCTTCAAACTTAACGGGTCTAACGAAGGAACAGCAGTCATGCTTGTCCCCTGCTGTACGATTTTGGGAACGGTATACCTATTCGTTCTCTGGTATGGAGCCGGATGGGTGACGATCGGAGATGCCGGTTGCGTCGATATCGTCGATTTCGGGCCGCCAGACTCAGCGCAGGCAGGTTGCTGACCAGGTCGTTGAGCACGCTCTTCCTGATGTTGCGTTATCTCGGCAACTGGGCTGGCCGATCGATCGATATTGAAGTCTTCCTTCGCCTCTTTGTTAAATTGCTCCATTGTTCAAGTCTCTGCAGAAAAAAAATCAGATTGAAATCAGGCGATTGCCATGGTTTTATATTCGTTGAAGGGTCTCTAGGGCTTGGAGCAGCTTCTTTGCATGGACCGTGTCAGCCTCGCGGTTCTTTACATAATAACCAATAGAGGTGAGCTGCTGCCTCCCCTCGAAACATCAGCTTGCTAGGGGTGGGAACGGTCCTGTGCCAGGCGGTGCAGCAGGTGACGGTGACAGATATCTAATTGAGGGGATTGCTACCTCACTCTAAGACGTCGACGGGCTGAATATGGGATGACAGGGGCCCCAACCTGATAAGCAAGACCAATGGAGGTAAGCTGCTGCCTCCACTGGAGACATCAGCTTGCTCGTTGTGGAGCAGGAGCGGTCCTGTACCAGGCGGTGCAGCAGGTGACAGTGACGGATATCCAATGGAGGAGCTGCCACTCGAGGCGTCAGCGTGCTAATTGTAGGGCAGGAGCGGTCCTGTGCCAGGCGATGGAGCGGGTGACGGTGACGAATGTCCAATGGAGGTAAGCTGCTGCCTCCACTGGAGACATCGACTTGCTCATTTTGGAGCAGGAGCGGTCCTGTACCAGGCGGTGCAGCAGGTGACGGTGACGGATGTCCAAGGGAGGTGCTGCTGCCTCCATGCTAGACGTCGACAGGCTGATTGTGGTGCATAAGGGGCGTGATCCAGGCAGTACAGCCTAGAAAGCGAGGTAGCCAATGGATGTCAGGTGCTGTATGAACATGATGCTCTCAGGCCGCCAGATTGTAAGATGTTAACGCGGGCCACGTCGCGTCGCCTGCAGAGAGCCTCTGAAGAGATATAAAGAGTGTCGCCATGCCATCTCTTCTGCCAGCTCATACTTGATTATGACTTCTTCGATCTCAGCTCTCACTTCCGGATGGCTTCTAGCTCTTCGCGCGATGGCAAGGCAGCACTACCTGCGTCGCCGGATCGTATGCGCGATGGCCCTGTCTTCAGGTGCCCTCCTCGATTTCGAAGACTTCCTCCAAGTTTGTCCTTGGGCCCGAATGTGATCCCCAACCATTCTCAGCAACAGCCAAGTCGAGCGGACGACACTGTTGCACCGAATGATATAAACCATCCACAGTCCCGTACCCCCTTGCTCGATCAGTCTACACCGTTTTCCATTGAGGAAATCTACATACAGGTTGATTCTCTCAGGGAAGTGACGTCGGGACTGATGGAATTAATTTGTCGATTTAAGGCGGTTGAGCGTCTTCCGCAAGACGCAGTAGAAGGATGCGGTGCTTTATGCGAGTATGAACAGAGCTCAGGTATTTGTCTCTGTGAGTCTTATTAGACGATATTGCTGGTCGGCTACTAATTATGAGTTCAGGGACGGGGACTATAATCCCTTCAAAAGATTCGCCGACGTCACCAGGTATCCTTATATCCGATGATTCTCAATCATCCTTTTCCTTACGCCGCGATGTCGAAGTCCGGAGCGCCGAGCAAGAATTCATGAAGAACCGTTTGAAGCGCAAACGAAATTTATCCTCGGGCGGTCTTGAAGAGCAGGCTCGGCTATCCCGATCAAAGCTTGAACCCGCAAAGAAAAAGTCCAAAGATGAGGTTATATCGGATTTGCAAGAACAAGTCCATTTCCTCGGAGACTTAAAACACCAAGGCGCCTTTCAAGCCGTAAGTGGTTATAATCGGGCGCAGCAGACTCTCGATGAACTACAAGACCAGATAGCGTGTCCGATTTGCAGAACGAATAAGGTGGATGTCGTTGCGAGCTGGTGTGGTCATGCTTTCTGCGAGTCTTGTATACATAACGGAGTGGGTACAAATTGGGCAAGCGAATGTGCGACGTGTAGGGCTCGGCTGATAAGATGAGATATATCCCTCTTTATCTGATATAAAAGGGATTGGGTCTCTAACTCTATACGGCTGTAGCGTTTGGAATTTTCGGCTATCGGCCATGAAACTTGATGGAACTTTCTAAATGCATGCAAAGCTGCTAATTTCTTTGTACAGACCTCTGAGTTTCTGTGGCTGTACGCTGTATGGCTGCCACTAGGGCGGCTGGGACAGCCTACGAATCAATCAGTCAATCAATCAAGCAATTCGCGGCGGGGATGCGTCCTTCCTGGTCTCAATGTCCTAGGAGAAGTTTTCTGGGCCAAGGTGACCCTGGCCTCGTTGTCATGTGACTCAGACTGCCTTCAAATATTGATGCATGCTCCTAGGACGACTCTACTAGGATGCAACTGGTCCGGAGGGAGCCGTTATTGGATCCTTTCATGTACCGTGAAAGCAGGCACCGTGAGGAGGAGGATCGAAGTGGATGCTTAGGAGCCAAATGTGGATGCTGGACTGGAAGGGAGCCAAATGTGGAGCTGGACGGGGTTTTAAAAAGGAGCAGGAAGTTCAGAGATGTATTGACAATTTCCCTCAGCTTGTCGCTCAGGCCCTTGATAAAAGGCAGCTGCAAATCATTTGAAAAGCTTCACAGCAGACGGATCATGATGACTTCGATCATCAAATTCCAAATGCCTAGAGGCAGGTCTTTGTACGAGAGCTCCGGATGCGCTCTAGAGACGCATACGAGGTATATTACCCCATCGTAACCCTGAACTCTAAGCTGATTGCTTTTGGCTTTTTCAATAATTTCGATTACTCTGATATTACAATCCTCCTTAGGTCAAGCGGAATTGAAATTCCTGCTTATCGAATAATTCTTGTATATCGAAGTCCGTATCTTTATAACGAGCTTATAAAATATCCGCAGAGCTAATAATTCTATATTTTCCAACTTATATAGAGCGTATATTCATTTTGGAGGGTCTGCTAATATATATACGGAAAAAGATATTCTTTACGGCCTGCTAAAGCGCTTTATAATATAAATAAATCTCCAAATTAAGACGCCTCGAAAGGTACTAAAAGGACTTCCTAGAAAACGAATTAAAGTTATTAAAATATTCAATTATAGCTATTATTATACGTAATTTTCAAATAGATAACTTAGAAGTATTCGCTTTTAAACGGCTAAGGTCTCAACTACGCTAGCTAATTAATAAGCTTATTAATAATATTTAAATAATATACTAGTCTCGCAATAATTATATAAGACAATTAATTATTACAGAAATAGTAAAATCTTATATATAAGATTTAAATCTTGCAGAAACTCTTCAGAAGGCTACTCGGGAGATAAATAGATTCGCAGTCGATCTAATAGAGGTATTAAGCAATCTATATTAGTAATGAAAAAATTGAGAATTTTGTAATCCTATTATAGTATAAAAGGTATAAACGGTTACGCTGTTATCTGATTTGGAATATAAAATAGTTCGAATGCTCAAGAGAACAGAAACCGTTCTGTCGAAGTCAATATTAGCAATAGTATTTCTTTATCCCGTACATTTGATCGTTATGCTCGTGATTTTACCCACGGGCTTGATGCAAGTCTAAGGTGGATCCTCTGCGACCCTGGCTGGAACCTCTTGAAGATCCCAGTAGCCAAATACACATAGGAGGGAGCTCGGACTGGCCAGCGAAAATCTGAGTTATACGGGGCAAGAATGCTCCAGGACGGCGTCCGCCTTGTCCAAGCTTGGTCCATGCAAGCGCACGCTAGGGACACCAGTTCTGGAGAGGGTGCCAATTTTGGAGAGGGTGCCAGTTCTGGAGAGGGTGCCAATTCTGGAGAGGGTGCCAGTTCTGGAGCAAGGTAAGATTCTGAGATTCAGTCTCCCATAGGAACGGGTTTAACTTTTGATGGCTCTCAATCTGCCAGCGTAAGTCAAGAACCTGATACGTATACCTCTTCTACGTGGGTAGAAGCGCTGATAAAATGGCCATACTTCGATCAAATAACTTAAACCGTACGGCTTACAGGAAGAAGTGCCGCCAGAGGTTATCCGAGTATATCTATAAGACCTAGCTATCTAGTAGAGAATTTACCCTGCTAATAACGTCTCGGAAGGGATTAAGCTCAGAATCTTAATCGAACCTGCAGAAATACGGCTAATTACAAGTACTTATAATCCGTATAACTGGCGAATATTACCGGAGAAAGAGTACCTCTTTAAGAAATATTTAAGCAAGTATTCTATCGGGCCTTATAGAGAATTGTATCGAGAGGTTAGTATATTATTCGAAGCTGTCTTAGTACCTGAATCAAGCAGCGCTGCCGAGGGTAAAGTACTCGAAGATAGTCAAGGATTTATAGTAGGTGTACTCTCCTTTGCTCAGCTTTGACTGACGGAATAAACAGAATTTTTCTAGACCCATAATCAGCTTCAGTACGGTAATCGAATAATTAAGGTCCGATAAGCTCGAACTGATCGCTGAGCTGAAAAGGTCACGTGATCAGGCAACGAAGGCGGCAGAATTGCAGGCTCTCGCCGAAGAAGAAGCGACCCGTCTACAGTTAACAACACAAGCGGCTGAGACGGAGAAGCAGATACTGCAGCAAGAGGTGCAAATACTGACAGACGCCATAGAATCCTTGAGGAAGACGACATTAGCATCCGCGGATACGTACCTCAACAAACTCAGGCTGGACCTGAATCGTAATACGGATGGATGATTCACCGTTTCGGAGCCTTTCTCTTGACATTGCCAGTCATATTTAGACAAAATGTGAAGCTTGTATCGGTAGAGGCTGGCCTTATCCATGATGATATGCCGATTTGAAACCCCGAAGAGGATGGTGATGGGATGGAAGCCTGCCGTTTCGCAGCTGCCTTTCCCAAGTTCGCCTGGGCCCTTCGTTCTGGGAGACCCGAATCCAGCTGCTTTGGCTGTCGAGGCCGTCATAGATGCCCGGGAGTTCATCCGCCTCATTCGTCTTGCCCAACAGCTGCCAATGCCGCTCAAAGCGGAACTTGCAATCCAACGCTCCTTTGGAGCCTTTCCACTTCCCCCAAGCAAACCGCAGCGGCAACATACCGGAAACTCTCCAACTTTCTCCTCGCTCTTTCCCGCGTATTCCCCGCTTCCTCTATCGCAACGGCCAAGCATGCAATGGACCTTTCTAGCGCCTCGTCTTTTCCGCTCTCCTCTTGTGAACTTCTAACGATGCAATCAACAGTGAAGGCGACGTCACGCTCAAACGTCTCTTTCATATCCATCGACATCTCGCGGAGGCGATGATTTCGGATACCACCGCTCTTGCCAAGCAGGGTGCCGACGAAGACCTCGAGCTCGCTGATGAGGTGCGCGGGGTTGGTGCTGTATTGGTAAATAGTGTTGAGAAGCTGCGTTTCGTAGCTGGCACCTGGTCAGCGCGCCATTCGGCTGAACGGTCCACGAAGGAACGAGGTAGGGGGAAAGGCGAGGAACCACTTACGCTTCTTTGATCTCGCGCGCCCATTCACGATAATGGTCCCACTGTATAAGGCGCGTCTGGCTCCGAACGTAAGCCCACAGCCGTTGGATGAGAGTCTGATCGAAGCTGTCAGAGGCTTCTAGCTTTCGCGCCCGTCTCTGGAGTTCAGCAAGGAAGTTCTTCTCATCGATGGCGCGGTAGAGTTTGCCCAGAACCTTTTCGCTTTCGTAGTAGCGGTAGCTTTTGGCATCTGGATCGAGAGCGCTCACGGGGTCTTCGTCTTCTTCGGTGAGGCTTCGCGACGACTTCTCTTCGAGGGCCCAGGTGCCTTTCTCGACGGTCACTCGGGGACTGGGAGCCATAAAGTCAGGCCGGTATAGATCGTACTTTGGACATTTTTTCATGTCGACCTGCAGACGTCGTCAACGGTTGCTCCATTGAAGCAAGAGATGCTACACACCGGGATGCCTGTCTTGGAGAAATCCACCGCGGTCGAATGCATCTCGGCCAAGGTGATACAATCCGGATACTGGGTCCCTCCGTCCTTGCGATCTGCCAGTTGCGTATGAATAGTAGCAATCCTCCCTAGTTGATCGTTCTCTATGAAGTCGATGAGAAAATCCGTCATGTCCTTTCTCGTGACCGGCCTACCTATGTCCTTTGGGGCTACTCTCGGATAATCCGCCGGTTCGACGACACGTGGAGGGATCAGCCGGGGATTATAAATCACACTGTAAGTGTCCCCATCGAGGTCACCACCGCTCAATTGACTCGGGAGATCTCGCTGACCCCGTTGACTGAACACGACGCAATTGTTTAATACATTAAGTGGAGATTCATCGGGAACGTCGACTGCATTGGCCACTTGTATATCTCCTGGGTGCAATGCTGGCGCCCGAGTGATTATGACTTGGCCGATGATGACCTCTTTGTCAGTGCGGCAATGAATTTCGCCCTCGGCAAGCGTATCGGTCTCGTCCATAATGCCATAAAGCGTTACCCCTTGCTCTACGAAGATGCGAGAACGGTGCTTCAGGTCCCGAAGTTGTGACAGGACAACTAGCTCGACTGTTCCTCGAAGGAAAGGGTCCTCCAGGAACTCGAATCCTATGGAATGAAGCTTCCGAATGAACCAAGGCACTCGGGCTTTTTTGCCAACGAGTTCGCGCTCCAAAAAGCTTGCGGTGTTGGCCGCGGAAAGTGTGGTGCGTCGAAGCCGCTCCACGACAGCGTTCTGCAGCTCCATAAACACGCCAGGGTCAACCCCCAAGTCTTCCATGATTTTGATGTATTGTCGATTGAGATACATGGGAAGTGGTCGAGATGCCAACCCACAGATTTCAATATCCGAAGCGTGCGAGCCCGTAAACTTGATCATGGATCGGCGAAGCAACAAGGCCTCGCCTTCGAGCCTCGTGTCGAGAGATATCATCCCCTTGGCTCCTGCGCAGACGATAGGTCAACACGAAGTCCTATATCGCCGTCGCTCAAGAGAAAAGAACCGAGCCCCTTCCTTGGCCGCAGGGGACGGGACATGATCGATTATCAAGATCTCATGGCCGTTAGGAAGGTACGGGATGCAGTCACTTACCTGCAAACCTGATCTGATATAACGTCGGCTTCGACTTTCTCGCAGGGGCATATTCTTTCCAGAGCAGGGCCAGAGTCTCCGCCGAGATCGTCCCTACGCCATCGGAAAAGCACCTTCCATTTCTCTCGACGTCCGGGATCTCCTCAACGGTCGCCGGAGATATCCTGACGGCGCCGTCGGTGTTGGAAAAAGCCTGGCCGATCCTCGCAGCGCATTTGGCCGGAGATCGAATCGCAGAGAAGTTGCCGAGGTTGGAAATGACGGTCGTTGCGCTCAGCAGCACGCCGTCGTGCTCGAAAGGAGCCATGAACCAGCAAATCTGGTCCCGTAATGACGAATGCGAAAAGCCAAGGAAAGCGAACTGACGACCTGCTATGGAGATAGCCTTGTCGAGTACGTTTTTGAACTTCGAATGGAAAATGTCCTCGAGGGAAACAAAACGGTCGAAGTTCATTCGCTCTCCGTCTTCGTCCGAGAAAGTGACACGGATGAAATGGTCTGCATGATCGGAATACGCCCGTAACACTCGATTTTTCGTCTCTGGTTCCGGCCCTTCGAGGTAGATGCCGGCTGGCGTTACCAACGCCTTATGAACAAGACCGATGTGTGGATGTTGCTCCGTCACGCTAGAATTGTGAGACAGCTCTCGTGTGCTGGTCATCTCGTTTTCTCCGAGGAGTTTCCTCAGATGTTCTATGGCAAACAGCTTGCCGTCGGCGTCGGGGCCCGCGAATGGAAGCTGTCTGGACAGCTTTCGAAGAGCCTCAGCGGTCGTGAAACTGCCCGAACGATGGAAAGTCTCCAAGATATGGGGTAGTAGCTCGAGCACCCGAGCTGGAGCGAGATAACCGTTCTGAGCAAGTCTCTGCGCCTGAAACCGAAGATCGAAAGGGAACGAACTGTATCGACCGCACAGCGCCGAAATGAGCATATCCATTTCCGTCGCGTACAATGACCCAGGCGCAACGACAGAAGTAGGCCACGGGATACTTGGCGGCATCTCCCAGCCTTGTCGAAGTAGCAGGCCGATGGAATGGATTTCGCTCGGGTCTGCGATCAACACTCGGTACACAAAACAACTGCCGATGATATGCTCGTGATGTCCACCGAGGCTTGCCACTCTTCTTCTTTTGGGTTTGGCTTGCGCTTCCAGATACAACCCCAAAGCATCAAACAAGGATTGAATGGAGTCCGGATCGCTCGTAGGCTGCTGAAACACTCTTGGAGCTTCAGACAGAGTAATGGTAAGCGAAGGGTCTTGGAAGCTTCCGATAGTGATGGACTGGACGCTGGAATAGGGAACATCGAGTCGGTAAGTCAGGTGGCCGATACCGTCAGAATGAGCCATTAAGGCCAGATTCTTCTTCCCGAACATGATGGAACCCTTTCTTCTGGCCACGACCTGAGTGACGAAGACTAGGTCGGACGTTTGGTAGTCCCAAAGACCACATTGGACCAAGGCATACTCGAACTTACGCTCAACCTGCTCGGCGGAACCACCTGCTGATGTCTTGAGGCGGACCTGATTCCTTTTGTCCTTCGCATCTTTTCGTAAGGTCTGCAGCAATACCTCATCGGGCTTGAATTTGCTCGGAGAGCAGAACAGATTTCTGTCTATGTATATCAGTGCATGCGCCCTCGTGCACACATTCTGGGAAGTCGATCCGTAGATGTCGAGGAAGCGCTGGGCTTTCTGGGCATCTAGTACGGTCAATACAGCACACCCTCGCGTTTTAAGCTTCTGACAAGAGAAATCGTCGATGCTGAAAGGTCGGAACTCCTTCTGAAAGAATATCTCCAGATTCTTATTGCTGACCTGGTCTGGTATATTCCGCACAAAGATATCTATGAGGTTCACCGTTCTCACCCCGCGTACACGCCTCAGCCTTTTTGGGTTTTCCTTGATAGACTTGAGAGGAATAAAGCCAGTTCGAACCAGGTAGGGCAGTGCGAGGCAAATTCTGCCTCCTGCCGCCCTATTCCCTAGAGTAATGTCCGTCCCTGGGTCGAGAGACGCACCCCGTCGCGAGACAATTCATGGGTACTTCGACTTCAAGCGAATCTGGACCTTAGACGCGTAGCGAAATCTCTTATGTTTCTGTGTCTATCTTATACTGCGGCCAATTTTTAAAACACTTGAGGCCGCCTACGGGGAAAATTACGTTCGCATCATTGCTGCCGCTCTGACTTGCAGCAAGCCTCTTTCCCGTAGCGTAACAGTATTACAGAACTAAAGTGCCACCATCAAGCTTGAACCATCATCAGAACTCACAGGTAGCCCTTTTCAGAGTCTTGCGACACGGATCCCGGCTAGTATAAAACAGCCACCGACGTATTATATTAGCAAACGTGTGATTTAATCTATGTTTGGACCTTGTGCGGGGCTGCTAGCATTGGTCAACTTTGCGGTCTCGTAACAACTCACAACGATCTCATGCCTTGAGGTTACCGTCCAGCTGAGTCGGTATGCCTACCGCCTCGATCCGACTTTTGCTCTTGACATAATAAAAGCATACAGAAATGGCAAACAATTACAATTATCGTATCTGCTTGGGTATTCCGATCCCTCTGAGTGTCCAGGCTCTACCCCGCATACCACCAGCCAGCTTCCATCATCCAGGTGATTTGACTTCTCTGCAAGCTCTCAAAGATTTCGGAAAGGAATTTGATGTCCCTTGCGACGAGATCGACCAGGCGTGCAACCTCGCCTCTGGTCCAGCAGACATGGTAGTTATTCTGAAGCGGCCAAAGAAAAGAACGTCTCATAAATACGGATATCCGTTCCCACAATTTGTGAGTTGCTGCAAAACGCTGTGGGCAGTGAATGAGCTCATCCAATTTGCAACTAACGGCGCGCGGAGCATCCACACTGTAACGGTGCTGGATACTTTCTTCTTTAAGCCCGACGAGAACAGTCACATACCAGACGAGCGATGTCATCAGCTTCTAGCAGATATCATTAGAGCTAAAAAACCGAAAGTGGTTATCCGTTGCCATACAGACGGATACAACGATCCTTGGATGAAGCAATTTGAACTCCCCAGCAAAGAGTACAAGTTTGAACGAAGAGAGATTCGATATGGTGGAAACCACAGGACAACAATACTGCAATCTTTTCATCCATCGTTGGCTGTCAACCATGCCGCTCGCAGACCCGAATACCGTTGTCTCTTGATTTACCACTTCATTGCAGCATTTGCCGAATTGAGTGAAGTATCCCAGCTATACGAGGATGCAGAGGAAATTCGTCAATTGTGTATGAAGAAAAGGTACATTCCCTCTCCATATAAACAATATTACTTTCACTGATTTTTCTTTTAGCAAGGGGAACGACCGGGAGCTCTCAAGCTGGGACGCACCAATCTACCTGACAAAGGCGTTGGAACGGCGATGCGGTGGCCAACAAGGAGAATATCCAGTGAAATTTCCAGGAACGTCAGAGCATGAGGTGCTTAGAAGAGAAGCTAAAATACTTTCGACCATATACGATTGGCTAGAATATCTGGCAGGACAATCTAATACATTTGGCGCCCTTGGCATAGCAGAGGCTGTTTTGTTTTTATGGAAGGAGCACTTTGAAACAAATCCACTCTACGAACAAGTCACAACGCTACTACTCCTTAGGGGCAGTCAACAGCAGGGTTGGTTCCCATTGGCGAACCACAGCCTTCCACTTACAGAGGAGCTTTCTAAACTACAAATTAGCAGCTCTAAGTTTCCTGGCTGGACGACCACGGTGTCGCACTCGCCAGAGATCTTTGAGGTCAACAAACGAGCGGTTGAGTGCACTTCGCACGCTCTTGCGTTGGAGGAGGGGGGAGCGATGGGAAAGGCTCATCCGGTGCACACATACTGTCAAACAGCATGCAATCTGATCGATAAGCAGAACTCACTTGTCAATGACTATATTCGTCTATTCCCGCTGACTCAACTTTCTCGCGCTTTGAAAATTCAAAAATTGGCTACTCAATGCGCAATTCTGGCTGAAATCGTCAAAGCAGAGAAGTACTATTTGGATGAACCGAAAGAAAAAGCCAACGAAGACTTGACACTCCTGCGCTTCTACCTCCAACAACTAATCTCTGCGTAGGTTTTTTCATTATTCTAAAAGTGGGATGGATTCCTTGATCTATAAGGGCTTACAGGATTCAAAATGCAACGATACTGCTGGAAGAGCCAGTAGTAATATGGAAGCGATTCCCTAAAGATACAGTATTGCTTATTTCAGCGCTCCTGACCCGGTAACGGTCATCGAAGCTGTTCTGTACTGCTGCGGAGACCAAGCACCGAAGAGGTAGAAGCCCGTCAATATAGGCGACTATCTTTGCAGGAAAAGAACGGCGATATACGCCTAAGAAGCATAAACGGTGCATTGAACAAGCATGAACCACTGATATTATTGGCTTTACTGTCCGATTTTCCCTTTCCATCCCTGATATAGACTGTACGTACAAAGTAGGAAAGTTTGTACATAGCCAGTGATGGCTTACGGTACCTATAAATATTATAATTTCTGGTCCGCCATGTGAACCCGGAAGGAGCCACTTTCATTTTTTTTGCTAGCTAGGACGTTAACGTAATCACCCACAACCCGATAACAGAAGGAACAGTCATAATGACCACTGCTAGACCAGGACTAATAACTGGCGCGAGCCACATTGTAGACGCTGTGCAGCGAAAAAGCCATCTAGAGCCCCGCTGAGACCTGCGTTCTTCTCTAAGCCGAGAGGAATACTTGTTACCACTGGGATTCCAAGCTTCGTTGTCCGAGGGACCACTGGGGCTGCTGATAGGATTGCTATCAACAAGGGTTTCGCGGGAGTACGTGGACTCGTTATCTATGGCTGCGCTTTTCAGCCTAATAACTCTTTCTTCCAGGTAGTGGATCCTTTAATCCAACTTACCGATCTTTTCGCTAAGATTGTCGGTAGCATTACTAGGCCTATCTAGTCTTGTAGTACGTCCATTACAGGTAGCCTTCCTAGGCAAGGCAGCCTCGTCGATAGAGGCAGTCAAGTGGGCGTTGGTACCGAAAGAGAGACTGGACACTATAGGACGATGCTCCTGGCTTTGACCCTTGGGGATATTGGCTGGTAGGCTAAGTCTGGAAAAGGTGATATACGGCCGCCTGCTGGAGCTATCAGAAGGGGAGGACATCTTAAGTGGAATTCAAGATAGTGCAAAGGATCGCTTTTAAGGTCGAGTGCAGTGGTTTAAAGGACAGCAAGAAGAAAATTAGGGAAGACGAAGGTTATATAGCCTTTGCTCGTAATCTGGCATCGCCTCTTACAGCCTTATCTACACCGAGATCCTTGATTCTCGACTTCCAATCTAAAGTGGCTGTGTATAGAGTGAGTACGATAATTAGGCATCTGTAAAGACTGGGCTGTTCCAGGCATCCTATAGGGAAAACCATTGATTCCCACCAAGATGGAGACCTATCAAGTGCAGGGTCAAGAAGGCTCCAATCCTCGACAGTGTAGAACTGAAGGAACCTACATCCAGTAGAAGTAAGCTGTTGCTATCCGTCTGGGTCTACGTTCCTCGGAGGTGGTATTAATAGGGCTTAGCTTATTAACAGAAGACGATATACCTCCAATAGAGTCGCTGAATTTCTTTGAGGCGTTTGCGGTCTAAAATTCGAAGAAGCATCTGACCCAGCGGTGATACGGGATCATAGCGACCGTCCAATAGACACAGGATACTGCCTCTTCCAAGGCATAGACTCAAATATAGTATTAAAAGGGTCTTGATCCAGGCAGTAGTAGTAGCAAACATCCAATGAAGTCAAGTAATTGTCTCCTCTTAACACTCTGCGCCTTCCGCAGTGGTAGGCTCGTATTAGGCTGACTTGATCCCTTAGAGGTTACGCGGTCAGGTAGTTCCTATATATAGGATGACCTGACTAATATAAAAGCGACAATAGGCCCCCTCTTTTCCTTTCCTTATAGCACTCGACGTTCTAATATATATTACTCAACCATTATAGTATACGGAAGGAAGCGAGGATATTATTAACATGTTGGATAAGGAGATTCGAGAAAGCAACCTTCGGCCAGCACCGTAAAGCCAAGGACAGGAAATTCTAGGATTCAATAATAGGTATGTTTATGGGTGCCATATTATATTTATGGGCGGTTGTGTTGATATATAGGTTGATATATCCGTCGATTGAAATGGGGCGTATATAGCTAGAGGCTGTCATTCGCTAAGGGTTAATGAAAATCTTTCGCTCGTTAAATTGTATTAGACATAAAGCTGTCCTCCGCTTGAATTCAGGAGATTCATCTTTACAGCCAGGAACATGATTCAATCCAATAGTAGTACGGAGCCTAGGAGGTCTGTTCTAGGAGCGTGGGAAGGCATCCAAAATCTGCTAGGAGCCGTAACTGGATCCCGAATAGCAGTACGAGGCCTAGGAGATCTGTCCTGGGAGCGTGGGAAGCCAAAAGTCTGCTAGGAGCCGCATTTAGATCCCCAAAGGTAGTACAAGGCCTAGGAGGTCTGTCCTAGGAGCGTGGCAAGGCATCCAAAAATCTGCTAGGAGCCAGAGTTGGATCCCCAAAGGTAATACAAGGCCTGGGAGGTCTGATGGTCAATGTAATGGTATTAGAAAGCACAATGTTTTATCGACTAATTACGAACCTGAACTCTTTCTAGCTAATCGCATCTATTGACCTTAGTCTAGTCGCAATTTTTCGCCTTTCTATAAGAATAATTAATAACGAAGCTGAAGAACAAGGGGTAGAACTTTATCGATAAACGAAATGAAGACCTATAATCGTAGGACGCTAGCCAAAATAATGGATAAATATGCTATAAGTAAAATACCTTCTAAGCTAGCACTATAAATATAATAAAGGGGATTAGGCAATTTCTTATTCCTTAAGGAGGCGAGGGTCAAGCTTATCGAACAGGTCAATATATATAGACGACGCCGGCGTCTCCGCGGTACCTATACTCTCGTCCGTGGCGGTATTAAATAGAGATAAATATTGTAAGTTAATTAACGGAGGGCTCGATGTTCTAGGGCTATATCGGCTATATAGCTTCGTCGTCTCGTCCATAAACTCGTATGTTAATTGGGGCTATATATCGACCTTCAGGTCGGGGTCGTAATCCTTAGTCTATCTGGACCTCTTTTTTTAAGCCGGTATAGTATCTATTTCGCTGTTAGACCTACGCCTCTTAATACTGTTGGTTAATTCGATACAATAAATATCCTGAAGGTAGAATTTCAGCTCTAGGACGGATTGGAAAGCATCGATATACTTCGGTCTTGGATAAGAGTATTTGGTCGCTTTATAATTGTCGAGCCCTTAGATATAGTCGTTAATATATACTTTCTATTTTTCTCGGTCAAGGAATTACTATATCCGTACCGGAGCTAGAAGTATAGTATCCCCTAAATAGAAAGGGCAATACCTAAGGTAAGTAAGGGTTCCGCTATAGACGAAAGGATTATATTAGATAGGGAGTATTTCCGGCCTCCGCAGATAGTCCTGATAGTAATAATTCTATTTATCTTTGCTGAGAATCTATTTATTGCAATCGAAGTATAGCTTAGCAAAGCCGTAAATAGTTACGAGTCTCTTTTTATAATAGCTATAAATATATCTCTATTTCTCGGCCGCCGGCTTGCTATAGGAAAAGAGCAAGGTTAGTAGCTTGCTTTATTTATAGAAGATATATATAATAAGGGGGATATTATAAACCTATCGAACTCTAATTTATAATCTGCTATTAGGCAACTATACTTCTCCAGCTCTAACCCCGGACGGAAGGGAACCTTAATATCCTATTAACAAAGCGCGATTATATTGCGGAGGACCGAGCGACCTTTATAACTCCGGATAGGAGCGACGAGGAAAAGATTCGACGCTAGTCGATTACGTTCGGGTATAAGACGATAAATACGGTAGAACTGGCTGCGGTAGTATCCTATAAAATCGGCGTTATCGGGGCTGGCTAGGAGTTTACTCGGCTAAAGCTTTTAATACCTACTAAGCTCTTCCGCTACAAGCTTTCGTTTATCTATTATTAACGTCTGTCGACGTTCTTTTATAGCCAGGTTTATCTTTACCTTCGAAGCTAAAGCGTCGATCTCAGTATCGATAGCAGCGAATTCGGGGGTATTTTCTAGCTTATACTGCTTCCTGGCCGGTAGTACCTGCTATAATTCTAAATTACGATATAGAGTTAGCCCGCGGAAGCGATTATTTACGATATTATATAGTTTCCTATCGAAATAGCCCCCTTAAAGGTCGGTCCCGGTATTATTAGGTATATAGGAATCGTAGTAGGTACGCTTATCGCGATATCTACCGTACTTTATCCTTTAAGCCGCTAAATAGAGCTTGTTTGCTACCTATATTAGCTTAAGAAATCGGGTCGAAGGGGGAAACAGTAAGACCCTATCAACAAGGTACAAGCCCTCTGCCCTGAAATCGTAGATAATAGGGGGCCGCAGATATCTAGTACGCCCTCCTAGCTCCTTTGGACGCCTGCTAAAGGTATCGGCTTTTTCTATCTTACCGGTAGAAACAACGTAGAAAAAGGGTTTACTAAATATACTTTCGTTTTGCTAAAGATAATATATTTCGTTTTCCGGCGGTTCGATCTCTAACAATTCCTTTATAATATTATAATCCTAGAACGTATTCTCCGCGATAGCTCTAGTCAGTATCGTAAATACTGAATTACAAAAAAGTAGTCGTAGCTCTAAACCCTTGTATATAGAATATTCCGGCCTGTTTATTATATTAATAATCAGAAAAGCTATAATAACAGAAAAGCTTTAGATATTATCGAGGCGAACCTTTTTTCTGGCGTTAATATTATATTCTTTGTATCTCGTACTACCTATATAGCGAACTCGGCTTTCCCGTATTTATTCCGAAAGATACCAAAGGTTATATCCTATACGAGGTATTCTTAGTTACTTTTATCCTTATTTAAGAATTCGTTCAACTTACGGAGAATATTTATACGGTAATAGAGGCCGCGACCGGAACCGGCCCGGTAGGTAGATTCGATATACTTACTTACCCTAGCCGATATAAATATATAGAGCTAGATCTTCGCCTATATATCTATATAGGTCCGCGGCTTGTCGTAGATCTATTAGTCTTTTTCCTAAAGCTACGTACTTAAGTATATAAAGTAATTAGTAGTACCGTAGCTCCTAATCCGCTTTCTATAAGTAAGGCTAAGCTTATTACGTAGGTAGATTTTAATAAATTATAGGCTATTTAGCCTCAATACTTAGAGTATAGGTTACGGAAGCTACGGGGTACCTACGTTTGTAACGGACTATATTATTTCGGGAGGTATAAGAGAGGCGTACCTCCGTTAGCTAGCCGTAAAGTCTTTCTAATATTATAGAACGGACTTCTCGCCCGCCCTAAGGTCGCTATAGGTACTATCGATTCCGTATATTATTATTCTTATAAAGTCTTTTAAGGTCTCTAAGTCGTACGGGTTAATATTTAGATAATCTTATATATATTTATTTAACGAATATTAACTTCTTTTAGAAAGTATTAGGGCCTAGGGCGGTAGGCCTATTTATTCTATAGACCTAACGCCCGCGTATAGTTTTTCTCGGTCTTAGGTTTAAGGTATTTCTTAACTGTATTGTTATTAACGATCGCTTTATTAATATTAGAACCCTTCTTATATGCTTATTGGAAGAAATCCTCCGAGGACTTCTTCTTCGGTATTGGAGATAGTATAAGGAGCAAATTATACAGAATAAAGAGCAAAAACAGAATTAAAGGGGAGGGAAGGAAGAGAGATATAATAAGAGAGTACGTAAGTATAGTAAAGCGAGGTCTTGCTAGAAGTAAATAAGGCGTCCTACGAGACGATTAGCAAAACAACAGGACTAAGGTAAATAGATAGGAAGGACAAAATAGAAAGAGTAAGGCTAGTAGATCAGGCTTTATACGTAATAGTCGGGGGAGAGGGTACGGTATCGTCTTTATATCTAGTTTCGTACTTTAGGGAGCTAGCTCTAGCTCCTCTCTATTCTATTATAGTTCGCTATTTAAAGTTAACGAAATCGAGCTGGCAGGATATATTAAGAATTATATAAATCGTATATTAAGAGAATACGAAGGAGCAGTGCTTAAGTAGTAGGTAAGCGAAAGTAAGTTATAATAAGCGGTAGGTAACGCGAAGGTACGCGGTAGGTACGCAGAGCGGCGGGAGCTGACTAACTGGAGTAGGCCAGCCAGGACATTCTCGTGGGCCACCCTACCTAGGAATACAGGCTCATTTATATACTCGGCTGATCAATCTAGGCCCTATAAATAATAAGATATTTAGTAGAGCTAATATACCTTGAGTATAGCCCTTATTGTTCGGTATATAACCTAGCTGATAATAATCCTAAAATTACGATATACTAGACCTGATTTAGCTTAATATTATTAGAGAGATTACCCTAGCTATTCTTTAATACCCTTTTTTAAGCCTTATAATAGCTTCTAAAATATTATTAATAAATAATTTATTAAGCTTTATATTTCCTCTTTTGCCTTCCTAAGCTAGCTTTAGTAACTAGAGTATATATCTTAGGCTTGTTATTATTATTAGCTTCGTTAAAAGATCTGCTGCTATTTTTTTAATAAGGATTTAATTTATAATTATATCTTTATTTTATATTAACTCTCTTACTTTATAATACCGAAGTTGTATATACTTCGTTTTGGAATATATTACAGGGTTTTCGGTTAAATTAATTGCTAACTTGTTATTTAAGTTTATTTTTATAATCTTTATATCTCCCTTATTATACTTAAGTTCCTAGAGCAAATCCTTAAGATATATAGCTTCTTTGTACGCTTTTAATATAGCAATATATTTAGCTTTAATTAATAATATAGCTATAATTAACTCCTATTTAAACCTCTAGCTGATTAATTTATTAACTAGTTTGAAAAAATATTTTATTATAAATTTATTATTATTAATATTATTGTATTAAGAAAAGTCAAAGTAGGCCTAGAAGGTCCTATTGTATATATAGCTTAGCCTAAATACTATTCCGATCTTAATTATACTAGCTAGATATCTTATTATCCGTTTTGTTATTATATAATAATTGTTTATTAGCTATATAAGGTATTTACTTAAATAATATACTATAAAACTAATATTAAATTAGTTTATTCCAGCTACTTAATTTAGGGCCCTAATAATAAATATAAAGTTGTTTTTCAACTTCTTATTAATAATATATTTAGGAGGTAGCTATTCCAGCTTTATATTTTTATTTATAATACTTTTAACGGTATAGTAATCCTCTATTCCTAATTGTTTGAATATTTAAGCGATATAGTCCTTCTAAATAATAGTTATTATACGATTATTACGATTTCTTAAGATTTCTATTCTTAAATAGAAAGAAATAGCTCTTAAATATTTCAGTTTAAATTCCTTATTAAGCTGAGCTTTTAGTTTACTTATTACCTTTTTTATATATAAGAGTATTAATAGATTATCTATATAAGTAGTTACGATCGTTCCTTTATCGTTAATAAAGATAAAGCTATCTTTTTGGAGTTACTTGAAGCCAAAACTCTTTAATTTTACTATTAATATTTCTCCTTATTCCCTAAATAATTGTTTAAGGCTATATAAGGCCTTTTCTAGATAATATATATCGTTTATATTATTAATATATTTATAAGGCTATTTTATTTATACTTCTTCTTTAAAAGTTGCTTCTAGGAAAGCAATATCGATATCGGAATATTTTATTTCTATATTATACTTTGTTCCTAAGGTCAGGAGTACTTTCTAACTTAAGGTTTTTACAATTAATAAGAAAATAATATTATTATTTATTCTCTTTATTTATTCGAAGTCTTTGGCGACCTATTAGGCTTTATATCTAATAATTTTATCCTTAATATCTAACTTAATTAATAATATTTATTTTCTTGGGAGTATTTTATATTCTAATAATAGTTTCCTAATTTTCTATACCTTTTTAAATTTTATTATATTTAATTCCGTCTAGAATATTACTTTCTATTATTCTTTATTTAGCCCTAAGAGTATTTCTCGTCAATTTTTAAGAAAGATAGTATTTTTATTTTTAATTATTTAAAAAGTCTATATAGAGGGAAATCCTCTTCCCCTTACTCCTTTTTGGAGATTATAATAATTTACTAATAAATAAAATCTTGTAAACTATCTCGGTTAGTATTCTGATAATACTAATAGCCTTTAATAAATTTAAGGAGGTATTTATTATATTCCTAATATCCTTTACTTATTATACGAAGATAATATAATATTAATATAAATTATAATTTCCTTATTTAGCTTTATATTTAATATTTACTTAGTATTTTGCTTATTAAGGCTAAGATTAATTACCTTATTAGGCCTAACGTTTTGAATATTAGTTTCCCTAAATCCGTTTTACGTATTAGGGCTAGGGCTAACTTCTTTATTAATATTAACGTTTTGAATATTTGCTTCTGTATTCGCGGATTGCTTATTTATTAATATATTATTTATTTTATTAGGAATATTAGGAATAATTTCTTTATTATTCCCTATTTTAGATAAATATATCTTTATTAATATTATTTTATCAAAGATAATATAGGCTAAAAGCTTTAATCCTTTAGCCTTTTTATTTTATATTCAATATTAATTAGAATTATTATTAAATCCTAGGAATTTATATTTAATACCCCGGAATTTGAATTTCTGCTTATAAATATCTTTATTATATATTTAGCAAATATATCCGAATAGCTTTGTATAGCTAATGTCTAGTTTCTTTCTAATTTATTCTTTATATAATATTTTTTTATTAAATATTATTATAAGAAGCCTCTCCTTAGTATATATTACAAAATTCAAGGCTTCCCCCCAAAAATCTTTATTTAATCCTGAATAAAATAATATTATTCTGACTTATTCGAATAATATTTTATTGCTTTGCTTAACGATACTATTTTAATAGGTGCTATATAATAATATTAACTCCTATTGAATATTAGCCTAGCTAAGAGTTATTTATATTTACGAATTAATAAATTCTTTTGTATTATTTTTATACAAATAACTAATAATATATCCTTTGATATTATTCTTCTTAATATAGTCTTTAATATAATTATCGATAGGACTTACTTCTCGCAGGGGAAGAAAATAAGTAGTTATTATATTAATATACTTATTAATAAGTATCAAAATATATTTTGTATTATCTTTTATAAGAGTATTCTTTTTATCCCTAGCAATATTTATAAATTATTACTCGTTTAGAAATATTGCTTACTTATTCCTTATTAACTCGTAATTGAAAATATAAAATTATTTTCCTATAACGCAGGCTTTGTATTACTATTCCGATAATATCGTATTTTTAAGCTTATCGCTTTACTTAATATTTATTCTGATAATTATTTTTATTATACTTTTTATCAAAGCTATTTTAGTATATTTAAAGCGTATATATCAGAGCCTTTATAAGGCTGGAATATCCTTTGTTCTGACGTTCCTAATATACTTTTAATATTTTAAGGGAGATTAGGGAATAAGATAATTATTACCTATTTTTTGGCCTGAAAATAATGTTTTCCCTGTCTTATCCCTAATATCAAAAAAATTTCCCCTGAACAATATCGTATATCCCTTCTTAGCTAGCTTTGCTACTAAAATAACGTTATATTAACTCTCTAAGACGTAGTATATATCTGTTAGCTCGACTTCTTTATTATTATTAATTATTATAATAATAAAACCTTTTCCTTTTGCTATTATAATAATATCGTTAATCTTATTAACAGGGTAACTATATATATAATAAGAAATAAAACGCTATTGTTTAGAATAAATATAAATTTTAGCTCCTAAGTCCAAATAAATATCTGATTTTTTAGATACTTTATATATTAATCGTATTATCAGTACCTTTTTGAGATTAATAGTTATTTTGGAGTTATATACCCTTGGGACTTATCTTGTTTTCTCCTTATTATTTTTAAGGAGGAGTTTCTTATCTTTTAGCTTCTACTAATTAGGACGGAGGTTGCTATTTAAATAATAATATTTTTCCTTTGTATAAAATCCTTTGTAATAGGAGTATTTCAGTTTAGTATTTTTACTATTTCTCTTTTTGCTATTACTATTATTATTACTTTTCGTTTTCTCCTGTTTTCAAAAGTTCCCTATTTTTAAGGCTTTCGAAGAGCCTTCTTAGCTTTATTATTTATTATAAATAAGTATTATTTTAGTAATCTCTTCAAAGGTAATATCCCTGTTAGTATTATTTATAATTTAAATAATTTAAATTTAATATAATTCTATCTTATCCGGAAGACTTTTCAGGAATAAATAAACTAATATTATTTTATTTATAACTTATATTATTATTGCTAAATAACTATTCTAATAATATAAATAACTAATATACTTGCTAGTACTCTTGAAAGTAATAGAATCTATATTAATTAAATATTAAACAATTATATATATAATATAATTATTCTTCTTTTAGAATTTATTCTCTAGAAGCCTTTATATCTTTATAATATCCTTTTCGCTATTAAAGAAGTCTTTAATATATAATTTATATATTAAAATAATAATAGCTTAGGCTTTCCTATTTAATAAAGGCAGATTATTATTAATATTATTTTTATTTTTATTAATAGCTGACCAGGATCTTTCTTTAATAAGGATAGCTTGTATTTCGGGGGCCTAATTATAATAGTTAAAGATCCTTTTAAGGATAATTACCTTCTTATATATTACCTTTATAATTTAATATAAAGGTAAATAAGATAGTAATATTTATAAATTGAAAACTTAAATATTTTTTTCCTTATATAAATATATAAATACTAGCTAGGCTTATAATTTGTTAACTTAAGAGATTTCAATTACTCTATTTACTTAGGAATACAAGCTTATTTATATACTCGGCTGATCAATCTAGGCCCTATAAATAATAAGGTATTTAGTAGAGCTGATATACCCTGAGTATAGCCCTTGTTATTCGGTATACAGCCTAGCTGACAGTAATCCTAGGATTGCGATACGCTAGACCTGATTTGGCTTAATGCTGCTGGAGAGACTGCCCCAGCCATTCTCCAACACGGGGTAAAGCATTCGTGGCCGATGCAGACTAGGCCTATCTAGGTTTAAGCGCCTTGGATTTTGGCCTCCATAGGGTAATATGTATCTTGTCTGTTGTAATTAAGAATTGTACTGGCTTTCCTAAGCCTTATTATAGTTCCTGACAGTGAGATCGGTAATAAGAAGCAAAGACTCTGGTGTTTTTCAAGACCGAAAAGGGGTAAAATCGCCAGCGTGCATCGGCCACGAATTCTTGACCCTGGATCTACCCCCTTTTGTTGACGAATCAAGCAGATTTCTGTCGCCACATATTTGAGTATTGGAATGAACTGCTTGCTGGGGACGGCCAGGTAAAGAATTTCCAGCGTCAGTTTGGGCTGGGGCCAAGGATAAGAATCGACAAGAATGGTTCGCTTCGCAACTTTAGGTCTGATGAGATCAAGGCAACGCATCACATTGCAACTCGGCTGGCTAAGGATATCATTGTATGTCAAGCAGTTCGCGAGACTGAAGTGTACAACAGAGTGTCTTTATCCAAGGTAACGTGTTGGCTGTTCTGAAGCTTGTCGTCTCTCGGACTGCCTGTTCCCTAACGCTTCTACCTGACAGCCCCTCTGGCAGCAACGGTACCCTTTCAAGACACTTTCATGAAGATGTTTGCTATTCCCTCAGCCCCACATCAAGAGCCATCATCAGAGCTAGTCCTGAGGGGCTAAGCTCAGATCCGTTATCGGGGCGCCTGTGCAAGGGGTGAAAGATCCCTCCGGTTGACCACGGTGTGTTATAGCCAAACAGTATGTAAACGTTCGCGGTTTACCCTGACCTGGGTTTGGCGCGATGGCAACAACACGATCCGGACCTTGAGAGCCACGGGGGGCATGGGTGAAGACGGGATCTGTGAGTGGGAATTCAAAGAATTTCATGTTGGCCTGTCCTGTTGCACACTCTGGGATGGCGTCAAGAGCATCAATCACACTTTTATCGTCAGGAGTGCCGCTGTCTTTGCCGTACTGCCTAGGGTAAACTCGATTGCCCGCCGCAGCTAGAACAAAGCAGCATTTATCAGCTTTTGCTTGATTGGAAATGGCTATGGATCGTATCTTACGTTTTGTGTATTTCGAATGTGCATCGTTTGTTATCAATGCGTTGTACGCGTCTTGAACGGATTGAAGCGACCAGAATTTCTGGTCGCTTGGAGCTGCTCGAGATCGTCAGTGATTTGCTTTACTCAATTATCATGAGGCTAAGCTCGAGCTTACGGCCGCAGAAGACGGATCTCAGATTGCCTCTTTCGAGCGAATCATCAGCAGTGTTGGGAGTCTCTGGCTGTGGACTTGGAATGATAGCGACCTGAGAAGCAAGCAAGAAGGCCACTTGAAGAACACCGATGGTCTGCATGGCGAAAATGCAAAAGGATTTTGCGAGCTGTTTGTATTCTTGGAGCGATTGACTGGAGGTATCTCTCACGGCTTTCAACAGATACTGTCATGGATGTTGGGAAGCATAGAGACCTTTGGTGAGGGTTAAGGGGTATAAGATCTCTTGAGCAACAAAGAAGTATGCTACAGACCGTTACAGGCATAGAAGCATAGAGAGTATTGGAGACTTCCACCAGAAGTTGTTCGATCCTTCTCGATCTTATCACGATGGAAATCTGGAAAGTAAGGCGTCTGCGAGTGACAGAAAGTATAGTGGTACATCAGCCATGTTCGTTCGCTGCGAAATCAAAGGTGGGTGAAATTCCGTGTCTTCAGCCATAAGAACGTAGAGTACGGAACACATCGTTTCTCTTGGAGACTGGGGGGGGAAAGTGGTGGTGGTAAAGGGAGGATTCTATTAGTAAGTAAGTTCTACCAGATTGATGCCCCCCTTATCATCATGCTTTTTGCCAGGCTCATATGTCTGGTCCGCACGCAAACTTCCACATTCGCTTCCTGCCTCAGTCGTGGCCACAGTGATATCGCAGCCTTCGTGCACGTGCAGGGTCACCTTTGACAGCGAATAATAGAGACGATTGTATTCTGCACCAATAAATAGACTCGGCAAGAAGCTGCATTCCAAACGAGCGTTCCAGACGAGCATTCTAAACGAGCATTCCAGACGAGCATTCCATGTTATACACCTTCACATGGGATTTATAATGGCCGTTGTATCCAACGTTTCATCTGCTTCATAATATTACTCAACATCGGAAAGCTAGAGCATACCATGTCTGTACAAGCGTGGGCTGATACGCAGCGTGGAGAGAGAACCTTCCAGGAAGAACATCATCAGCGTGCAATCAACACACTTCAAAGTCTACTTGAGGGCAAAACAGACCCGGATAGCGCCGCTCGGACAATCGCTTCAATATTCGAGCCACAGCTTCACCATCGCCGGTCACCCATGCCTCTTGACAGTCTTTGGGTATTGATCGGTAGAGTCGCAGTAGCGCTAGGAGGTGATAAAGATATCGCAACGCGTCAAATTGATTTTCTCAATTGCCTTTCGGAGTTGCCGGATGTTACAGATAGGTGGGGAACAATGGCCGAACCCGGAGGGTCAGTGTACTGGAGAGATCTTCCGGGGATCGCGATAACGCTCAGGGAGGAGGCGTTTGGTAAGTTTTGATAGCACTGATTGTTGAACTGAGTACTGATAGACGTGCTGACACAATACAGAATATCCTGACAAAGATGGATGGGAGGACTCACTTGAGGTGGCGGAGAATGCGGCAGGGGCTAAATTCAATGTCATTACCTTCGGCGCCATGTACCTAGTTTTGAGCAGGCACACAACCAGCATGCCGAGACAGGCGGAGGGCGATTTCAGAGATGGCCTCGAGGACGACATTCAGACGCTTGAGGACCGACGGTTCGCAAACGTGCTTGTGCCATTGGCTGCTACCTGGATGCTCATTGCCGGCGAACAGTTTCACAAGCTCTGCAAGACCAACTATTGTCATGAAGTCAGAGAAGTTTCGACGAGAGGTAAACAATTCTTATGGGGTAAAAGTACTGGTTATAGCTTGGCCCGATGGGCGTTTTGGAAGAAGAGATTTGCGGAAATTGCAACAATGCAGGAGTTGGAGAACAGTGTCAAGGACACTGCTGCGCGAGCGGCTTCTGAGATGGAAAGAATTGAGATTGCTGCAAGAGAAGCGGCTTCCGAGAAGGCTTGAGTCGGGGTTCACATCAGAACCAGAACACTGTTTGCCAATCGACGTTCACGTCTTTACCTAGTAGCTTTATAGCCTAGCCATACATCATCCTATGCCTATGTTATCCATCAATGAACGATGATCCTTTCCCTCAGAATAGCAGTACATAGAGAGACTGCCCACCTGAGAGGATGCACACAAGAGCACCCCGCTAAGTAGCGCCAGTTGCGAGCCCAAGAGGCCTTTATCCAACTTCTTCGCCTCTATCTCAGGCAGCCTCGGGCACACTTATGAGATGCATGTGGATCTTTTGTTGCACCACACCAACTCAAGAGATATGATCAATACACAAAGATCATGCATTTACGCAACGTTGTTTTCAGATAGGATCTGGAACTGAGATATCCTGCGTCAAGACCTTGAATACTCGTTTGCAATCACCATCTCGCCAGCAAGTCCTGTTAAGATACAAACTCTGAGTTCCTGTGAGATATCACAAGCTCATCTGAAGGGAGATATACTGTCGACCACAGAATCGCTTAGAGGAACGGACGAGAAGGGTCGAGAACACTGCGTCGTAATACTCTAGTCAAAAGTATCCCAATGGTAAAAGTTATTGTAGGTAGTCTCGTAGTACGGATAGTATGCTAGTCAATGGACACCTCCTCGACCACGGCTCCACCGATAACGACTCGACCGACAACATGCGCAAGGCTAACCAGACCAAGCCATGTCAGCTCGCTTAACCTAGTGTGTCTTATAGCGGCAAGCGCTGGGGCTTGCATCAAGTGAGCTGACTCCTTCCTCCTTCCCAAGCTCCCCACTTTGTCTTACTTTTCACTTCCTCCCGAGCCCCCTTCTCTCTTCCTACGATCATATTCTTCCAACTTTGAACATGAACTTCATCCAGCAAGCTGCTCAGCAGTATATGCATCAGGGGCAGCCTGGCCAGCAAGGCTCAGGTCCGCCTCACCAAGGTCCTCAAGGCCAAGGTTATCCTCCCCACCAGGGCCCCCCACAAGGCCAGGGTTATCCGCCCCATCAAAGCCCCCCTCCGGGCCAAGGGTACCCTCCTCGTCAAGGTGGCCCACCACCATCTCCCCACCCCCCTCAGGATCCTCGCCAAGGCCTTCCTCCTGGTTGGGTAGCTGAATGGGATGCTCCCGACAACAAATGGTTCTATGTCAACCAACGCACTGGCGAGCGCACCTGGTATCGTCCTGGCGGCCCACCTCCTCCGCCAGCTCAAGTCACCCAGATCCATACTGCCACTGGTCCAGCGCCGGGTGGTGTCGGATATCAGCAAACCCAGACAGTCACAAAGGCTCCTGCTAATCACAACATCGCCTATGGAGCTGCCGGGGCGGCAGCTGGACTGGTTGGGGGTGCTCTGTTGATGCACGAGGGGCACAAAGTTGGTACGTCACCTTTGTTGTTCTAGAGTATTCAAATAAGCTTCGATGGACATGGCTGACCTATATACTTCGCCAAAGAGGAGCATTGGGAGCGTGACAAACACAAGCTGGAGGGTGACTTTGACCGTCACGAATACCGAGAAGGTGAGGAACGCCATCGGTACGGTGGGGCAGGAGGCGGATATGGCGGGGGAGGCGGCGGCTACGGTAGTCGTGGAGGAGATACCTACGTGACCAACGAGACCATCGTCGAAGACGACCGCTACGGAGGATACCGTCCCCAGAACGAGACCATTGTCAACGAAATCATCGTTGATGATAATCGCTATGGCGGTGGATATCGTGGTGGGAATGATACTTATGTCAACGAAACCATTATTGATGATAATCGGTACGGTGGTGGGGGAGGATACAACGACACCGTCGTTGACGAAACCATTGTGCAAGAGGATAGCTATGGTCGTGGAGGAGGAGGGTATCGTGAGGATGAATACCCCCAGGATGATAGCGTTGTGGACGAAGGAGCACGATGGGCTGGGGAAGAGGTATGTCTACCTTAACCTTCTTCTTCAATCAAGAGACTCGATTGCTCTTTCCAACAGGGACTGACGAGCTCAATCTAGGTCCAAGAAGTCGAAGACGTTCCTGATCGAATCGAGGACGACTTTGACCAAGGTCGTGATGAACAACGTTACGACGACGGTTACTAAGCTTCCCAGGATGCCGGAGATCGTGGACTGGGATGTGAGCTCTTTGCTACAGTCCCACGCCTGGTATTTCACGACTTCCCACCTTTGATGGTCCATAAGATGGGGACCTGAGGCAATGAAGTTGCAATGAAGCTGTGTCTGACGATGAGCTGGTTCCCAATCCAGAGCTTGCACTAGTATTTCTTTACTAGATAGATTGATACACTCTTCTAGCTTCTCACGAAATGATCTGGACGTGTCTCTTTCCCGTTCTTTGATGTTCGTTTACCATCGTGGCAAGTATGTGTCAGCCCGTTTCCCCAAAACGCCTCAACCATCAATCAAATACTCGGAGTCATCCTGCGTCAACGAAGTAGCTCCCAGAGCTACATCATTTCCACTCATCATCATCAGCGCAATGGCCACTTCAGCCACTGGTTGCTGCGATCCAAGACTCTCCTCGAGGGCCGACCATGCTTGCAAAGAATTTGTCTCCTTGTGACTATCAATAACCCGAAGACGTGGAAGATTGTGGGCGGTGAGCACCATCGCAATTCGCCCAGATGAAAGCATAGGATATAGGTGGCCGAACAGTACGAGGCCCGTGTTCAGAAAGCTTCCAATACGGATGTAGCAGTGAGATCTGCACACAGTCAGCGCGTGCAATATGCCTCAACCTTCTGCATCAATGTCAGCCTTCGTGGATCACGTGCAAATATTTGAGTCCTGGGGAGCGTGCTGAATGCTCTCTGGAGGGTGACAGCATTTTCGCACGGTAATACTGCTGACGGTGGAGCTAAACCTTTGTTTTTAGATCTCGCTCCATCAAGTCCCTGGGAATTGTAACGTCGATATTACCTTTCCTAACCCCATCCCGTCTGGAATACTACCTCATCTTTCTCCCGGTACCCTCGTTACACTGCACCCGTCACACTGCACCCGTCCATACAAAGTAAGCTTCGTCCCAGTGTCCCATCTTCAGCCCCGTGATCATGCTCATCGCACGCAACTCCAGGAATGGCTCTGGTCAGAATATGCAGACGGCCGTCATCAACGTCGTCATCTATTGCCTGAGCCTGTGTCGCCCGCACATCGCAGGAACTGAATACGGTTGGGTACGATGTGAAGATGTCATCAAAGTGAGCAGATGTAGGAGCTCGCGTCAGGGAGCGGTGTAGTTGTTTGGACCTCGTAGTGATGCTGGCTGAGGGTCCGGTATAAAGGCTGCTCTATAACCTCAGTATCGATTCGTTTCTTTTGCAAGCTCCATAGATTCTAACACAGACGGATTGCCATTCCATACTATCAATCACCTCAACCAACCTGACTCCAACTAAATCGCAAGTCAACATGGGAAAATTCACTACCCCTGTGGCTCTGGCCCTCCTGGCCACCCTGACCGTCGCGGTACCAACCTTCAACGTCAGACAAACCCCGAACACTATCGATGCATTGTTCAGCGGCGCTGAAGGCAGTTATCGAGGACTGTATGCTACAGATGGCTACGCTACCCTTATCTGTATATCTACCTTATCCCGTATCCCCGATTAATCTACTTTCCTTCTTTGCCGCAGACCTCCCCATCCTCAACTAAATATGCCGCAAGACTTCATCAAGAAATTGAGACTAAATTTATCACAGCCAACCCATTAAGCGTCAGCAACATCAGTATCAACAGTCTCGGAGGCGCCCCGGCTGTATGCACGTTCCAAGGCAGTGAAGGATCCGTCACGACTGTCCTTCCAAACGGAGAGGCCGTGGCTGTCGGGCCCCCGCAGCCGCAGTCTTTCGCCGTCTGCACCGTCCCCTCTCCCAAACATTCTATATCTACCCGCCAGTCCCAGACCATCCAGATCAGGTTCGACGGGGATATCCCGGCGAAAGGAGAGACCTACTCTGAGACCATACCCACTGATGGGACGACTTTCATCATTGGTTTGTTTGACCTGAATCCGTTCCGCTCTTTCCTTTCACTTTGCTTGCAGGGCCGTTTCAAAATCATTCCTGCATGGCTCTATTAATTTCATTCCCGCCTTGCCCCCTTTTGAACTTCACACATCCACAACTCGTTAGCATTGAGAAGCTGACATAGACACATTCGCAGACAACCCCCTCGCCGTCGACACAATCACATCCTTCGGAAACGCAACATGCACCTTCCGAGCCAGCAACGGGGGTTCCACAACCGTCGGCGCTTTCCAGACCATCCTTTCTCCCCCAGAGACGTACGTTTCAGCCGTCTGCATGTTGTAAACGAAGCGTTCAGAGCGAAGCGGGACCGAGCCTGGAGGATTCAGGAAATCATAGAATATTCTGGGAAGGCGGTTGAAGGAGTGGGTGTGCAGGCTGGTGGGTCGGAGATGGAAATATATCATATTTTAGAATCTCATTACCTCCCTCAGCAGCCATCTTTAATCCTTGCGATGATCGAGCAGATTTATTGTGAGGTCCGCGCTCGTATAACTTGGGAGACCAGAAAGCTGCACGAGATGATCGAGGGCTAGGGAAGCGGTGATAGAGTCAGCTTTGTGACTGGAATTCGACATCAGGATGGAGATGGAGTTTGTTCCTCGCCCAAGAGATCTTGTTGAGACTATATCTGCATGTAAAATGTAGTGATTGCACTTCCAACATCGAACGTGCAGGGAAGAACCCACGTCTTCTTGCTTTCAAAGTCCCTGGCATAGCCTCGTATTCCTACCTCCGCATACCCAACCTTCTACACTTGAAAACAATGGAATACGTCTTCAAAATCACATCCGACCCGGCAAACTCCCCAAAGACCGCCGGTGCGGCACATTCGCCGGATTAAAGCACACGCTACTCCCACACGGATCTTTACAGAGACAGAAGTCGGTGAGGCCCTTGATACCAGCCGACTTGCCGTCTCCACAGTTACCGTAGCCATTCGGACAAACTTTGTCGGAGACGGAGTCTAGGCCCGTTGCATGCTGGTCCTATTTACGACTGAGTGTTGGAAACTTCCGATTAGCGGATCGGTGAAGAAATTACAGGACACGGCTTCGTAGGCGCAGGCGGAGGCGGAGGCGGAGCCGATTCCGTAGGTACAGGCTCCCCTTGGACGATCCTCGGCTTCATCTCGAAGATCATGCATCCGTCCGTGACGGTGCCGCCGTGCTTGGTATTCTTGTTATCCGGCGCCGGGGGGTCGCAGCCATCGACGGTCATGTTGATGTAGGAGGCGCACTTGTGCTCGTCAATCGTGTAAGTGAGGGTCTGGTCCTTGCAATCATCGGTGTCGGCCCAGCGCTCGTAGTAGCCAATCGTGTCGTATTCTTCCTGGGTATCGTTGAAGGGTTGCCCCAGGCCGAAGGTGCTGCCGTTCGTGTCGAGGCAGAAGTGTGCGCCGGATGAGATGGCGGCTAGACGGTCGACGACTAGGGTAGGAGACGGGGTAGCGGTTTGGGAACAGAATAGTTTAAATTTCACAGCAACGATCCGAAGGTTTGCCCGTCAGCTTCGAGGCCTCACCCTACACAATCGTGTAAAAGATATAGCCATCAAAACACTGCGTCATAGTATAAGGATTTGTCTGCTTATGGTGTGCTTTTGTGGTCCATAACTCCTATTGTAGTTTATTCGAGTGGCACAGATCTTGGATCAGGTCTCACACGATACCTAGTCTTCAGGAAAGGGAAGCCAGATAGCTCGCCTCATTGATAGGTTGTAATAGTCCGGTTCGGGATCGTTACTAGGGCCACGTGTTGCCCTCAGAAGCGCACTCTCAATGTTCAAGGCGTTGGCGCCGTAATCATGGCCTCTCATTTCTTCGATTTCCAGACAGACAGTCTTGGCAAGCCCTTTTCGGGCACCATCATGATTTTCCGATATGTTCGCTTGAAATCTCTGCTGCTGGCTTTGTTCCCAGTCGTATGGCGAGGGAGGTCGAAAGGATCCTGCATTCACATTCAATTGTCGCAAGCGAGGCCTTTGGCAAACTGAAGCGCGCTCTTTGGTAGCATGCTGCATTCTAGACCAGACGTAGTCCCACAAGTGAGAGACACTGGCCAAGGTTGCCGGTGGCTGGAGTGTATTATCAGGGTCAGCGATGTTAATTTCGAGATTCAATTCAAGCTGAACTAGAAACCACATGTATTTTGTGAGACAATCCAGAACTGGGTAGGGCTTATGCACAAGTGTTAGTGGTGGGACTTGGGAGAAAGGACTGCTTTTCAAACATACCCATTGTTGCTGATAAGCAATGTCAAGCCCAAGAAAGTCAAGGTGAGGGAATGTGATACCAAGGGTGGAGATAGCGTCGGAAGACAAGATTGGTCGTCGCTGAAGACCCGATCGACTTTCGTATTGATGCAGTCGTAGAAATTTCAGCGTTTTGCCAAGATGTTCGAGCAATGGTGGGTCGAAACACCTAGTAAATCCGGTCACATCTAGCATTTGAAGAAACTTGCATGAGTGGAGAAATTGAGTCATCCAAGTCATCTCCTGCGGATTATCAAAGTCGGTCTGAACTGGAACGACCCTCAATGACCTCAGGTTCTCGCAGTCTAAGTTCGGAATATGCAAGACATTGATGATAGACAAGTGTCGCAGCGCTGACACCTTTGTAACCATAGCTAGAGCTGAGCCGTTCGTAGCTTTTGGGCAGAAGCCATCCAGCTTCAAGGTATGCAAGTTCAAGGGCTGGTCGCTATAGTCCATCCACTTCATCGGCGATTCTTCGGGTGCCTGACCAGTAGGCCCAATAGTTACCGACAGCGTCCGGAGGCTTGGACAAGAGTAGACAGTTAATTGCAGCTCAGTGAACGCTTGGAACATGGCGCCCCCAACTGTCACCGCTAAAGACGTAAGACAGGTATTAGAGCGCATCTCAGATAACGTGACGTACATGCTGGGGGTGGCGAAAATTTCTACACAGAGATGACAATCGGGGCACGATGTCACAATTGTCTCGAGCATATTCTTCGTCATTGGGATGCTCGGCATTGGAAGGCAGGGGCGCCATCTGTTATACACAAGTATATGAGAAAAACGAGTCATGAGAAGGTACTGGCGGCTTACGCACGTGAATATTTGTAGACGATGAGTTTTCGAAACGAACGTCGATAGAAGAGCAGCGGCCTTCTGGTAATGAAGTCCATCATATCTAAAGGAATCAAGGGAAAGGACTTCGATATCTTGAACATTGGTGTAGACCTTCGGCGTACGAATAAGACGTTTCAGAAGTTCCTCATAATATGGAAGCTCGGAATATTCGAGCTTGATGCGTAGCTTCCGGTAGAGGATCTTCTCTGCTATAGAATAGATATACTTGGAAGTCAGGGCCATATTCAATAACGACCTGAGGCAAGTCCTCGCCAGCTACCAATCACTCAGTTTCTATAGTCAGGCAATTGATGGGTCTTTGTTCTTACCAGGTCGAGGATGAGAATAAGGACATCAGTGTTCAGCGCATCAGACAAGCTCGCCATGATTATAAGTTTGGCTGTGTGAGACGATGGTGTCAAAGACTGCTGTTGAACAAAACCAAATGTTCGAACTGCGACTTACTTTGAGGCCTAGGGGTCGAGACGTGAACTTGACAGCGAGTGTTGTCGGCCTTGATGGCACTACGAGAATCTCAAATTCTCTTTGTCCATCTGGATCTTGGCGCCACGAGGCCCAAAATCCTGCGATGGATTGCACCGACGTTTTGAGTTCGTCAATCAATCCGACATTCACGAGACCATCTAGAGATAATGATTGATCAAGAGGAGATAGGCTGCTTGAGGGTTTTGGCGCCTTGCAGGTTGAGGATACTAGATAGTACATAACGTGATGTACAAATTTCATTTCTCTGTGTAGTTACTGAGTGGATAAGGTCAGAGCGGAAGAGGGGGGTGAGGGGGAGGGGGGCAACATGCAGTGGTCTATGGAGCACCCCAATACCCGTATCCACTTTCGGATTAGCGCAAATCCCCTATATGCGGAATCCCCCTCAGGCTTCATGATTATCACACTGTCACGGCTATCCACTTCGATGTTCATTCTCTTCTTTCTACCTATAATAACTTTTTCTGGTCCTCAACCCTCTCCAACCCCCCTCTAAGTATCTGCACGACCTTTAAGTGCAGCAGACGCTCTTCGCTGCCCGGCACCAGCATGGACGTTGCATACGACCATATCCAAGAGGATATCCTCACCCCGGAACAAGCCGCCAAAAAGCAAGGCGACAAAGAAGCCCAAGCAAACCTCAACACCGAATTCCAAGAAGCATACAGATCATTCTCCGCCAGCCCCTGGGGCGCCCGTCTCGGTGGCTTTTTCAGCGACGTCAAGAAGCAGGGTGAGACCTTGTACGATGGCGCCCGCCAGGAAGCCTCGGTCGCGGGAGGAGAAGCCTTCAAAGGCTTCACCGACCTACGGGAGAGTCTCGTCAGTCGAGCACGCACAATGTCATCAGGACAGTCCCCTCGAGCTACGCCAAGCACGGCAGGTCCTAACCCCACCGCAACCGATGCAGACACCAAGGGGAAAGAGCGCACCCAAAGCGAAGCTCTCCAGGACTCTGACGGAATGATCTCACGCTTCAGATCCGAAGCCACAAAACGGCTCAAAGATCTCGAGAAAGCCGAAGAAGCCGCCGACGCAGCCATCTTCCGCTTCGGGGCCAACATCGGCAACTTTTTGAAAGACGCCGTTGCCATCGCCCCGCCCAGCGAGGAGAAGAATAAAGATGGCTCCGCCAAATTCGAGAGCAGAGACCAAGATGGAAAGCGGCTGATTCACAGCACAAGATTTGAAGCGCAGCTGCATGCTATCCATACCACTTTCGACAACTTCCTCAAGGATCCCGAGAGCGGGGAGTGGGAGACGTGGACAGCGGAATTTGACGCCGAGAAGAAGACTGCAGCTATAGCGGCCGATCTAGAGAAATATGAAGAGCTGCGACGGACGATGGAGAAGCTCGTGCCGGAACGAGTGGAGTACGCACCATTCTGGTGCCGGTACTACTTCCTGCGGATGGTAGTCGAGACGGACGAGCAGAGAAGGCGGGAGATGCTCAAAGGTATTTATTCCACGCCACCTCACCTCCATCACACTCCACCCTCTCCCCTCTCCCCTTCATCCCCCTCCCAAACAAACCCACACTAACCCCTTTCCCCCCCAGGCGCCGCCGAAACCCCCACCTCCCCCATGGGCTGGGACGACGACTCAGACTCCGAAACCCAATCCTCCACCCCCCTCCAAACCGCCAAATCCGCCGCCCCCGCCTCCCCGGGCTCATCCACAACCATCAACCCCACCAACTCCGCCCCCTCCGCCCCTACCAACGCCACCAGCACCACCACCGCAGACACCCCCAATGCCGACGCCAACACCCAAACCCTC